>ERZ791575.978-NODE-978-length-10688-cov-1.778144_pt1 | contig 10688 bp, 8 predicted proteins | sample MGYA00509970_ERZ791575 | MGnify/ENA primary metagenome ERZ791575 (study PRJEB30046, sample SAMN00791935) | human gut metagenome | study: EMG produced TPA metagenomics assembly of the A metagenome-wide association study of gut microbiota in type 2... | reverse complement strand
ACTGCGGCTGCGTCTTCTCCAGACGCCAGGCGCGACAACACGACGACCGATAGGCATGGACAAACAGTCACCCATACAGGCTCTCACGAGGCAGAGGATGCTGCTGCAGATGGAATATGCATGCGAGAAAGAGAACTTCCGCAGGCAGACGGAGGCTTTCGGCATAATGCGGAAGGTGAGGCGCGGCGACGCATGGTATCCCGTAAGGACGGGACGCACGTATTATAACTCGCTCAATCAGGAGGTTATCGAGATAATAAGACAGGACGGGAGCGACATCGAACACAACTTCGAGTACGGACGCCCGGTGTGTTTCTTCACCATGAGCACCGGTGCCGGTGGAGGGGAGAAAAGCATCCGCTACCTGTCGTTCACAGCCACGGTGAGCTATGCCGAAGCCGACCGCATGGTGGTGGTGATGCCGTCAGCCAGCCACATTCTCGAACTGCAACGCATGGAGAACCCCTTGGGCGTGCAGCTGTCGTTCGACGAGACGTCATACAGACTGATGTTCGAGGCTCTCGACCGTGTCACAGGCGCGCGCTCGGGACGCCTTGCCTACCTGCGCGACCTGTTCTACTCGGGAGCGAAGGCGGCTCGGTTCACGTTCGCACCGACACGGTTCCCGTGGCTCAACCCTTCGCAGGAGCACGCCGTCAACGAGATGCTGGCGGCAAAAGACGTCATGGTTGTGCACGGTCCTCCGGGCACAGGGAAGACCACAACGCTCGTTGAGGGAATATACGAGACACTCCGGCGAGAGAACCAGGTGCTCGTATGCGCCCAGAGCAACATGGCTGTCGACTGGATATCAGAGAAACTTACCGACCGGGGACTGAACGTTCTGCGCATCGGCAATCCCACGCGCGTGAACGACAAGATGCTTTCCTTCACCTACGAACGACGCTTCGAGGCTCATACCGACTACCCGCAGCTGTGGAGCATACGCAACGCCATACGACAGCTACGGGCACATCGCAGACGCGGAGAAGACTTCCACCAGAAACTGGACAGGCTGCGTGCCAGAGCCGTCGAGCTGGAGCTGCGCATCAACAACAGCCTTTTCGGCGAGGCAAGGGTGATAGCATCCACGCTCACAGGGTCGGCAAGCCGGCTGCTGGAAGGCATGAAGTTCGGCACACTCTTCATCGACGAGGCGGCGCAGGCTCTCGAGGCAGCGTGCTGGATAGCCATACGCAGGGCGTCGCGTGTGGTGCTCGCAGGCGACCACTGCCAGCTTCCGCCCACCGTCAAGAGCATAGCCGCGCTGAAAGGCGGACTGGGCACGACGCTCATGGAGCGCATCGTGGAGAGCAAGCCGGAGGCGGTGACGCTGCTCACTGTGCAATACCGCATGAACGAGGACATAATGCGGTTCTCCAACGAGTGGTTCTATCAGGGACGGATAACCTCCGCACCGCAGATAAAAAACCGTGGAATACTCGACTTCGACTGCCCCATGACGTGGATAGACACCTCCGCGCTCGAGGGCAAAGAGGAGTTTGTGGGCGAGAACTTCGGCAGGATAAACCGCGGAGAGGCTGAGCTCACCGTCGCCGTTCTCACCTCCTACTTCAACAAGATAGGCAGGCGCAGACTGATCGAGGAGAGCATCGACGTGGGCGTGATATCTCCCTACCGGGCGCAGGTGCAGTATCTCAGACGGCTGATAAGGAAAGACGCCTTCTTCAAACCCTACCGCCACCTCATCACCGTCAACACCGTCGACGGGTTTCAGGGGCAGGAGCGCGACGTGATACTCATCTCGCTGGTGCGCGCCAACGGTGAGGGGCAGATAGGATTCCTGCGCGATCTGCGTCGCATGAACGTGGCGATGACACGCGCAAGGATGAAGCTCATCATCCTTGGAGACACATCCACCATGACGCGCCATCCTTTCTACAACAAGCTCTACCGCCACATCATGAATACAGGACGGGCATACGGCGGAGCGGGCGTCATCACCGTCGGAGGCGACAGTCACAATGACGGCGGCGCGGACACCACGGACAACGGTACAGACGAAACAGAAACAACATAATACAACACAACACTATGCTTCAACGTGACTACATCCTGCGCCTCATACGCGAGTTCATGGCTGCGATAGAGCGCATGCTCAGGAAGAAGGAAATAGCCGACCGGCGCGAGGAGATAAAACAGCTCTACGAACAGTATGTCGGTCCGTACGCGCTCTACCGCAACGCTACGACCGACGAGGTGATGCTCGCTCTTGCCGGACTCGACCCCGAACAGCGCATGGCGCGCATGGAGATGCTTGCCGAACTGTTCTATGTCGAGGCTGACACCGTATCCTTCCCTGACAACGAATTCCTTCTTGAGAAGGCTTTCGCACTCTTTTCCGTCATAGAGAAAGAGGGAAAGACCTACTCGATGAGACGCAGATGGAAAATGCAGGACATACTCGAAAGGACAGGAAAGGATTCACACCGAAGCGCGGAACGCAATGAAAATATTCTTCAATCATAAGGAAGAGCTGTGGAACTCGTGGTCGCACGCAGCAGGAATAGTGATGGGTGTGGCGGCGGGAGCGGTGTTCCTGGCATGGTGTATGCACACCGACAACATCTGGGCTACAACGGGTGTCATACTCTATCTCTTCGGTATGCTGTGCTCATACGCCGCTTCCACGGTATACCACTCGCTGAGCGCATGGTCGAAATGGAAGGAACGGCTCCGCCGGTGGGACCACGCGGCAATCTACTGGCACATCGCCGGATCCTACTCTCCCATCACTCTGATAGCCCTGAGAGAGTGCGGGGCATGGGGATGGTCGCTGTTCGCCTTCATATGGACGGCTGCCATAGCGGGCACCATAATGAGCTTCGCGCGGCTGAAAGACCACAGCAACATCGAGACAGCGTGCTCGTGGCGTTCGGACCGCTCTCCCGCAGCGTGAGCGGCATATCCATGGCATGGCTCATAGCCGAGGGAGTGAGCTACATCACGGGCGCGCTGTTCTACAGTATCAACAAAAGGAGGTTCATGCACACGGTGTTCCACTTCTTCGTCCTGCTCGGCTCGCTATGCCATATATTAGCAGTCTGGGACATACTCGTGACCTATCTCTGAACGGAAAACCCTCTTCCGACCCGCACTGCTGACTATAATATACTATATAATAATGCATAATAACCTTCAAGACATGACAAAAACCAAAACACTGTTCCTCATCCTGACCCTCGCGGCAGCCACCGCGACGGCATGCGCGCGGACCGTAGGCGTGACTGGGACCGACAACCAGCCGCGCATAATAAACATAGTGAACTTCATACGACAGACAGACTATCGCGTGGAAGACTCCGACCGGAAGCTCTACGAGACGGTGTGCAGGCAGGTGGAGCTGGTCAACCGTTACGATCTTCCGGCAACGTTCCTGCTCGAGTACGACGCTCTCATCAATCCACTCTACCAGAAACTGCTGAAGACCAAGCTGCGCAACGGCGCGGAGATAGGCGCATGGTGGGAACTGACACAGCCGCACATCGAGGCGGCGGGGCTCAAGTGGCGGGGCGAGCATCCGTGGGTGTCGCACGCGAACATAGCCTTCAGCACCGGATACACAAAGGAAGAGCGGAAGCGTCTGGTGGATGTCTACATGCGGAAGTTCAAGGACGTATTCGGCACTTACCCCAAATCGGTAGGCTCATGGTACATCGACGCGCACACACTTGCATATATGCACGACAGATACGGCATCGAAGCGTCGTGCAACTGCAAGGACCAAGTGGGGACGGATGGTTATACCCTATGGGGTGGTTACTGGAACCAAGCCTATTACCCGAGCCGGGTAAACGCCTATATGCCGGCGCAGACCGAGGAGGGGCAAATCCCCGTTCCTATCTTCAGAATGTTTGGCAGCGACCCGATATACCAGTATGACGACGGACTGGGCAACGAACGGCAGGGCGTAATATCGCTCGAGCCGGTCTATAAACATGCCGGGATGAACCGCAAATGGGTGGACTACTTCTTCGACGCGCTCACCGACGGACCGTGCCTCGCCTTCGGCTATGCGCAGGCAGGGCAGGAAAACTCCTTCACATGGGACAACATGAGGGAGGGACTTGAGATGCAGATGCCGCTCATCGACTCTCTGCGGCGTGCCGGAAAGGTGCGTGTGGAGACGCTCGGAGAGTCTGGCAGATGGTTCAGAAAGCGTTTTCCGCTCACTCCCGCCACCGCCGTCACCACCGTGAGCGACGTGCGCGGCGAGGGCAACAAGACCGTCTGGTACAACAGCCGTTACTACCGCGCCAACCTGCTGTGGGAAAAGGGACGCTTCAGATTCCGCGACATACATCTCTTCGACGAGCGTTTCAAGTCGGAATATCTCGACACTCCGGGCACGGGAGACCGTTTTCTGTTCTACACGCTGCCCTTCGTCGACGGCTTCATGTGGAGCAAGGGCGGGGACAGAGCCGGACTGTCACTTGTCAGGACCTGCCGTGACGGACAGGCGGAAGAGCTCAGGCTCGACAGTCCGGAAGTGAAAGAGCGCGGCAGAAGCGTGCTCGAAGTGAGAGGCAACGACCAGTATGGCGACACATTCCGCATCACGCTGCACGACGACCGCATAGAGGTGAGCTCGCCGGATGCGGGCAAAGACGTCGCATGGGCATTGCAACTGCACGCCGCACCGGGCACGGAGCTGCCGTTCACCGACGTCGGCGGCAAGTCTGCCAACGCCGTGTTCCGCGGACACTCCTACTCCGTGACATGCTCAGAAGGCAGGTTCGAGAAAGCGGCGGAGGGCGACAGCCACGTCCTGCGCATCATTCCCGACAACGGAAAGATAACGATAGACTGCGCCGTAAGGCAATCCAGATAATGTCACTATTGTCATGACAATTGACAGAAAAGGCTCTTCCGCAGTAAGGCGGCTTGTATAAAACACGGTAAAACATACATTTCGGCGTCTTTTCTTTGCAGTGTCTGCAACTTGAGCTATCTTTGCACAGGATATTGGCGGGTCCGTGGAAGCAGGGCATACATATCTTTCCACCGGTCAGCCACATCCGGACACTCATCACATCAATAACATAACAATGGACTGGATAAACGGGCTTTTCAGCACAAATCCTGCCGCACAGACGGTCATAGTGCTGTCCATGATAACCGCCGCAGGCCTCGCGCTCGGCAAACTTCATGTCCGCGGCATATCGCTCGGAATAGCTTTCGTGTTCTTTATAGGCATCATAGCGGGTCAGTTGGGCTTCTGTGCCGACCCCATGATGGTGAGTTTCGCAGAGACGTTCGGGCTTCTGCTCTTCGTCTACACCCTCGGACTGCACGTCGGACCGAGCTTTGTCGGCATGATGAGGAATGAGGGTCTGTCGCTCAACATATGGAGCATGGCTGTCATCGCAGCCGGAACGATACTGGCGCTCATACTCTGTCCGCTGACAGGAATAAGCATTCCTGACATGACCGGCATCCTTTGCGGAGCGACAACCAACACCCCCGCCCTTGCCGCAGCGCAGCAGGCACTCAACAGCGCAGGACTTCCGAGCAACGGAGCGGCACTGGGATGTGCCGTGACCTATCCGCTCGGAGTTGTCGGAGTGATACTCGCCATGATGTTCATACGCCGTTTCTTCGTCAAGCCGGCAGACCTTGAGCCGCGCGAGGAGAACAGTGAGGACAACACATACATAGCACAATACATCGTCGTGAACCCCGCGCTCGACGGAAAGACCATCTTTGAGATATCGCAGATGACCCACCGCCACTTCATCATATCGCGCATATGGCGCGACGGAAAGGTGATTGTGCCGCTGGCGGAGACCACGATGCAGCAGGGCGACAGCGTGCTCGTGGTGACTAAGATAGACGAGTCGGAGGCGATGAGCATACTCTTCGGCAAGAAGGTGGAGAAAGACTGGAACCGCGACAAAGACCGTATAGACTGGAACGCCATAGACAGCAACGTGGAGAGCCGCGTGATTCTGCTCACCCGGACAGAGCTCAACGGCAAGACGCTCGGCACGCTCCACATGCGCACGGCATACGGAGTGAACGTCAGCCGGATAATGCGCGGCGACATAAAGCTGCTTGCCAGCGACGACCTTCGCCTTCAGTACGGCGACCGCCTCACCGTTGTGGGAGCGCCGAAAGACATCTGTCACGCCGAGCAGTTCCTCGGAAACGCTGTCCAAGTGCTCAAAGAGCCCAACCTCGGAGCCATATTCTTCGGGATGATACTGGGTCTTGCGCTCGGCATGATTCCCATCAACCTGCCTGGAATGAGCGCGCCCGTACACCTCGGAATAGCAGGCGGAGGCATCATCATGGGCATACTTGTCGGCGCGCTCGGTCCCCGCGCCCACTTCATAAGCTACACCACACGCTCCGCATCGCTCATGCTGCGCAAGCTCGGACTGTCGCTCTATCTTGCAAGTCTGGGTCTTGTGGCAGGCAGCGACTTCTTCAGCACCATCATGCGACCCGAAGGTCTGATGTGGGTTGCTACCGGATTCGTGGTCACGGTGCTCCCTCTCATCATCGTGGGATTGCTCGCCCTGCACACAGGAAAGTTCGACTTCGGCACCATCTGCGGCATTCTCTGCGGCTCGATGGCAAACCCCATGGCTCTGAGCTACGCCAACGACACGCTCAAAGGCGACTCCGCCGCAGTGAGCTACACCTCGGTCTATCCGCTCGGAATGTTCGTCAGAGTGGTCATAGCACAGATTATAATAATGTTCTCTGTCTGAACCCGAGTCACGGAAACATACCTTCACATATGCGTCACCCCCGGCATCACAGTGAGTGGATGCCGGGGGTGACTGTCGTTATGCCGCGTCCGGAGCTGCGGTTGGGCGGCATTCACGCCGCTCATCTGCCCATTACGCCAAGTATGTCCTCAACAATCTGTCCGTCGGTGAGCCTGTTGTCGAGCAGGAGCTGCCGCACGTCGTAACGGTCGTAAAGAGCCTTTGCCACACCGAAGTTCATGGTCTTCATGTCGGAAGAGCCGTAGAAGCGGCTTATGCGCTCGCCGAACCCTCCGTCCACACAACCGTCCTCCAGCGTCACCACCAGACTGTGGTCTGCCTTCAGGCTCTCGAGCAGCTCTTCGTCGACACCGCTTATATAGCGCGGATTGATGACGGTGGCGTCCAGACCGCTCTCTTTCAGCATGTCAGCCACGCGCTCCGCCTTTGCAAGGAAGTTGCCCAGACCTATCAGAGCCACCCCTTTGCCTCGTCTCACCACCTTGTAGCGGTTGAGCTCGGAGTAGTCGGTGTCATACTCCTCGGTGCTGTGGCTCACCTCACCTTCAGGCACACGCAGCGCGACAGAGTACTTGTCCTGTCCTATAGCCCACTTTTCCATGGCTATCATTTCCTCTACCGTCGTCGGCGCAAGGTAGACAAGGTTGGGTATATGACTCAACATCGGGATGTCGAAGAAGCATATATGCGTGAAGTCGTTCATACCGTAGACCGACGCGCCCAGCACGTTTATCACGGCTGGATTGCCGTTCACGCACAGGTCCTGCGCCATCTGGTCGTACGTGCGCTGCAAGAATGTGGCGTAAGTGCTGAACACCGGGTGCGCTCCCCTGCGCGCCATGCCCGACGCCATAGCCACCGCCGCCTCCTCGGCAATGCCCACATCCACATACTGCGCGCCTGCCTGGCGACGCTCCTCGGGTCCGAAGCCTATCGAAGCCGGTACCGCCGCCGATATGCTCACAAGCTTCGGGTCGCGCCTCATCTCCTCCCTGAGCCATCCGCCCAGTATCTGTGCCGCGCTCTCTCCGCCTCCTTCCGACTTGGGAGCACCCGTCTCGATGTCGAAAGGAGAGTTCCAGTGCCATTTCTCCTTGTTGTCCACGGCGGGCTGCCATCCGTGTCCCTTCTCGGTGTGGAGGTGCACCACCACCGGACGCGGCGTGTCCCTGACCTCCTTGAACGCCTCTATGAGAGCAGCGATGTCGTTGCCCTGCTCCACATATTTATATTCGAAACCCATCGCCTTGAACAGGTTCAGCTCAGCCTTTCCCCCGGTCTGGCGCAGCAGTTGCAGGTTGCGGTATATCCCTCCGTGGTTTTCGGCGATGGACATCTCGTTGTCGTTCACCACAATTATTATGTTCGTGCCCAGCTCCGCAGCCACGTCGAGTCCCTCGAAAGCCTCTCCGCCGCTCAGCGAACCGTCTCCGATGACCGCCACCACGTTCTCCTTGCCTCCGAGAATGTCGCGTGCCTTCTGCAGACCCGTGGCAAGGGCGACCGACGTCGACGTATGACCTATCTCGAAGCAGTCGTATTCGGGCGACTCCGCCGGACTGCTGTAGCCCGACACCTCAGCCATGCGCCTGCTGTCGATGAATCCGTACGCGCGTCCTGTAAGCATCTTGTGCGGATACACCTGATGCGACACGTCGAACACAATCCTGTCCTCCGGCATGTTGAACACATAGTGCAGGGCTATCGTAGCCTCCACGAATCCGAGATTGGGACCCACGTGTCCGCCTATCGTACTGTCGCGCTTGAGTATTCCTCCGCGTATCTCGGCGGCAAGAAGTCTGAGCTGTTCCGCCGTCATATCCTTGATGTCGGCAGGCGATTTGATTTTTTCAAGTAACATATTTCTGTCTTTCCGTTTTTGAATTTTGTTAATAATATGTGATTATCCAGCCTCAGCGGACGCGGCTCTTGACGCCCCCGCGTCCGCCATACCGGCATAGTGGCGCAAAGTTACGCTTTTTGCCGTTAAACGGCATTACCTTTTTTACGCTTTTTACAACCATAAACAACGCTCCCGCCAAGCGCATGCATCCACGCGCAGGGTTTCCTTACATGACATATTTTTACTAACTTTGCATGCGGATAACACATGTTCCGCCCACACGACAAGCGCAGGCGGAGCGACGGGACACTTATGACGATGATTATGAACAGCACTAAAGACAGCACCCCTACCACATCCGTGAACGCCAATGACGGCGCAGCCGCCGGACAGCTTACGGGCAACCTGCAATGGGACGGACTGCACCGCCCGCGCATCTATTATGCCATGGCGGCAACGTTCTGCGGACTTTTCCTCTCCGTTCTCGACGGGACGATATGCAACGTCGCCCTGCCAAGCATAGCCTCGGAACTGGACATACCGTCGTCTGACTCCATATGGATTGTCAACGCCTTCCAGCTCGTCATCATGATGACGCTTCTCCCGTTCGCCTCACTCGGCGAGCTGAAAGGCTACAAGCAGGTATACATGGCGGGGATAGCGGTGTTCACGCTCGGCTCACTGCTGTGCGCGCTGTCGCCCGGACTCACGACGCTCGTGCTCTCGCGCCTCGTGCAGGGACTGGGCGCAGCCATGATAATGAGCGTCAACACGTCAATAGTCAAGCTCATCTACCCCAAACGCCACCTCGGCAAGGGCGTGGGGCTCAACGCCACCGTCGTGGCGATAGCCTCGGTGACAGGTCCTTCCGTCGCGGCGGCTATCCTCTCGGCAGCCACATGGCAGTGGCTCTTCGCGGTGAACGTGCCCGTCGGCATAGTGACTTTCATAATGGCGCGCAGGTATCTGCCCGACAATCCGGTGAAGGTAAAGGGCAGAAGGTTCAACCTGAAAGAGGCTTTGCTCAACGCGGCGACATTCGGACTGATGATAGGATGCGTGGAGGGCGTGTCCCACGACCTGCCCGCCGCGCTCCTGACCGGTGGAGCCTGCGCCTTCGTTTGCACCGCCGTGCTCTATGTGCGCATGCAGATGAGGAAGAAATATCCCATGCTTCCCTTCGACCTTCTTAGGATTCCGATATTCTCAATGTCCGTAGTGACGAGCATACTCTCGTTCACTGCGCAGATGCTCGGTATGGTGGCGGTGCCCTTCATGCTTGCCGGCACGTTCGGGCACAATGCCGTCGAGACAGGGCTCATCATGACCTCATGGCCGCTGGTCATAGTGTTCGTGGCTCCGATAGCAGGTTCTCTCGTCGGCAAGATACATCCGGGAATACTCGGCGGAGCCGGACTGCTGCTGATGAGCTGCGGGTGCATGAGCCTGGCATTCGTGCCTGAAGACACCGGACACCTCGGTCTGGCACTCAGACTGATGGCTTGCGGAGCCGGATTCGGACTGTTCCAGTCGCCCAACAACCACCTTCTGCTCAGTTCGGCACCGCCCCAGCGCGCAGGCAGCGCGAGCGGGATGCTTGCCACGGCAAGGCTCACCGGACAGACGACGGGGGCTGCGCTGGTGGCTCTTCTCTTCCATCTCTGCGGCGACAGCGCGCCTCACGACGCCATGCTCCTCGCAGGGATACTCACCATTTGCGGCGCGCTGTGCTCGTGCCTGCGCCTGAAGGAGCGCATGCCCTCAGCCCGGGAGTGAGACAAAAAAAACGATAATGAAGGCGCGGCGCAGGCTTTCCGTTTTTTCAACACAGTCACGGCATTCTGCATATTCATGCATTTCCGCAGTAAAAAATTTTGACAACCGTAAATCGTGAAACAGAAAACGGAAATGCCCCGGAAAGCCTTCCGCACACCCGTCATGCACCTTCCACAGCCCCACTTTTCACCTTTTTCTCCGCACTCACGACTCTCCAAAGCCACAGGAAAGGCTCTTCCGCCTTACAGGAACGCCCGTCCGATACAGCCGAAAAGCCTCTCCGGCACTGCGGGAAAGCCCGTTTCGCAATG
>ERZ791575.966-NODE-966-length-10799-cov-2.189873_pt1 | contig 10799 bp, 9 predicted proteins | sample MGYA00509970_ERZ791575 | MGnify/ENA primary metagenome ERZ791575 (study PRJEB30046, sample SAMN00791935) | human gut metagenome | study: EMG produced TPA metagenomics assembly of the A metagenome-wide association study of gut microbiota in type 2... | reverse complement strand
TAAAAAAAGCGCGAGCTCGCTATTATTTAAGTATAGGCATCTGGAAATCGCCCGTCAAGTAATAATAGAACAACAGCCCGCGCTTATACGATATAATACAATCCACCCATCTAAATGGCAGATACTTTTATATACGTAGTCAGCGCAAGCATTTACTGTCCATTATTCCACTTGACTTAAAATTTTCCAGATTTTTAGACTAGGAATAATCTTCGTAAAATGCTTACATTAAATATGTATGAAACCGTACTTTGCGAACCGCTGTCCGCTACGGAATCACTGCAAAGATAAGGAGGTTTTCTGAATCAACAAGAAAAAACTTGCATTATTTTCCAAAATATATGGATTATAGGACGAAACGTTTGGATTTATAGCACAAAACCCCTCGTTTCAAGTACGTGATAAAATGCCGACGTATTTTGATAAAACATAAACATCTTTTTATCCATCCATGCCTATGTTTATTACAACCGACTTTCTTACCTTATTATATAATATACTCCATATCCGATTTTCTTTTATACCCTTCACACACGTCCCTATTTCTTTCATAATCTGCGACTTCCTGTGAAGGGTGTGAAAGGAACATCCTTTGCGATGGTAGAGGCGCAGCGTGCTGCGCCTCCAGCCTATCATAGCAGAAAATCAGGCACGGAATTCACGGATTACACCGTTTTTAACCGTGTTTTCCGTGTCATCCGTGCCTAATATATATGTCGGTATTTTTAACAACACCGTTTGAGGCGCAGCACGCTACGCCTCTACTTACATCTCTTTATAAACTCTCGATTTCCTCGTCAGATAAGCCCGTACATTGCTTAATGAATTCAACGGAAGCTCCGTTCTGTTTCATCTGACGGGCGGTTATTAATATACCTTCTGCTCGGCCCCTCTCTTCACCAATTGCTATTCCCTTCTCTAATCCTTTTTTTTCTGCCGTCTTAACAGCATAGTCCATAACATTCTCATTGTCCCGGTATATTTTCAGGGCAGCCTCGTACTCAGCCCGTTCCTTCTTGTTCATATTGGCAATACGTACCAATTCTTCCAGACGGTTAAACAAGGCTTTCTGACCTTTGAATGATAAATGTTCCAACTGTTCCATATGTTTCAAATTATATAACCAGTAATCCAACGGGGTTTCACATTCTGCTTCCGTTTTGTTGAACAACGGAAATTCGATAAAAATCTCTCGGAAGTTACGCCCTTTCTGTTCACCCGTATCACGATCGGCAATCACCAGATCGGTACGGACTTTATCCGTATCGCCCGACTTGAAATTCAGCAGGAAGATTCCATAAACCGGTAAAAGTTTAAACTTCCAAGACTCACCTTTCTCGCCTTGTGAGGCGATCATACGGCAAAGATAATACAATGCCCGCTCATAAAAATAATCCTGACGGGCATTTTGTAGTTCTACGATGAAAATCGTCCCGTCCCGGTCCTTACACAATAAGTCAAAGATAACACCCCGACCGTCTGTTGTCTCACTCGGATTTTCCTTATCCATATAAGAAAGATCTTCTACATGGTGCTCGCCTTCCAACAAATCATTGATTAACTCGATTAACAGTTCCTTACTTGATTCTTGCCCGAACAGAATCTTGAAACCACGATCCACAAACGGATTGATAAATACACTCTTTTTCATAGAATAGGTTGCTTATAATATGTTTTGTCCCAATAGCGGGATAGGTAAAGATCACAGTTATCGCTTTATTTTGACAGTCTCTGTTTGCGTACCGGAAATAATCCGCAGGAAATACATTCCGGCTGACTGAGGTAATGCATATTCGCCTTCTCCTTCCAACAGTCTCACCCGTTTTACCTCTTTTCCAAGCACAGTATATACAATCAATTCTCCTGTTTGGGAGTTCTGTATGTGGATCTTCCCAGCCCGGATAGTATATTGAATTTTACAAGAAGGTTTTATTGCCTGGGTTATCGACGGACTTCCAGGTTCTTTTCCCTGATAAGGAAGCGCCGTATGCTGCAAGATCACCGAAGAAGCCGTATCTTCCTTTCTCTGAAAAAGTAATTCTGTGTCCTGAACGGTTTTGACAAAAAAGGCTGATCCTGCAGGAATCGCATAATCACTGTCCATCGGATAGGCTTCATAATCCTGGCCGTTATATAAATAAACATAACCGTCCAAATCCGAGTTGGGAAGGATTTCCTGTAAGGACACAGCCGAAGGATAAGGATTTCCACAGAGAATCCATCCATTATTTGCCTCGTCACCACCTTGCAACGTGTTCGCCTCTAAAGGGACAGACAAGGTTTCCCGAAAAGTCAGGGAGTTGTCCGCTGGAGAAGAAAAAGACAAGGTCTGGATATCGGCGGTTTCATCGATAGCCATCAGATATCCTTTTCCCTTTTCCAAAAGGATATCTTCCGGAGAGAACGCATCCGCAGACAGGACCGTCCAATTCCCATCCGAACGATTATTCTCTGCCCTCCTTCTGCCATCGTATGTCTGAATATAAAGAATATTATTAACCGGTTCGGTTGTCACGGTTGAGGCATCACCCAATTGGAACCGGGCATCAATTCCTGCCAGAGAAACATCGTGTGGGAAAGAGATAAAATACCATTTTCCCTTTTCTGCAAAGGTGTGTAAGGTAGTCATTTGCCGGGTATGCAACACTCCTTCGGGTTGTATCTGGATCTCTTTCTGATTATTAATCAGATGCAAACATTCGGCAGACTGGTTAATCCGGACATCTGCATCGATCAACGCGACTCGACGGAGACTCGTATAATCATGAGACCATAAAGAATGATCATGCCAGGTACCTGATTGCTGCAATAAAGAATATTGTTCTATGTTTCCTACCAGGAATAAACTGTCTATGCAGTAATAACCATCACTTGCCGAAGTCGGTTTTGTAACTTTGATTTGAAGCCGGTAGGGAGCAGACCTTCTACCTCTGTAAAAACATTGTCTGCCAGCATATACTTCCCTGAAATACCGGGAGCAGTCATTGCTGATCACCGTGTAGGGATGAGCATCAACTTCCGTATTTCCCGAATAGAAGTAGGTTGTAAAATAGATATCTTCTTCTTTGTTGACATGCTGGAAGGCAAAAGGAATATGTATTTCAGCCATTTTCAATGCCGGATAGATCAAGGTATCAATCGTCAATGTACTTCCGGGATAAAGCCGGATCGCCCGACTGTCGGATGCTCCTTGTATGCCTTCCTCCTGTGGATAAAAGAAATCATACTGGCCGGAAACCGTATAGTTAATGGAAAACGGATTGTCTGAATCAAAGCTCTGATATAATACGGTATCTCTGATAATCAGATTTTTCTGCGGATCTTGCACCAACGATTTCCATTGAAGAGGAGAAAGCCACTCGGATTGTGCGATCATCGGGCTGTTGAAAACCCATTGCACGATAGCTATCAAAATAGCTTGAAAAGGAATATTCTTTTTCATAGTCAATTGATTTTAGTTGTATCATTTGGTGACACCTGATTTATAATTCGCCCTAAAGATAAAGAAAATAATTGAAATGATTATCTTTGTGGCATGAAAGAATTTATCATTAGCGAAGCACAATCAGAAAAAGCCGTTCTGGTAGGATTGATTACACCGCAGCAGAACGAACAGAAGGTAAAGGAATACCTAGATGAACTGGCATTCCTGGCCGATACAGCCGGAGTAGAAGCCGTCAAATGTTTTTATCAGAAACTGGACGGACCGAATTCCGTTACATTCGTTGGTACAGGGAAACTACAGGAAATCAAAGAGTATGTGGTTGAGAATGAAATCGGAACTGTCATATTCGATGATGAGCTTTCTGCCAAGCAGCTCCGAAATATCGAAAAGGAATTGCAGGTGAAGATTTTGGATCGTACCAACCTGATTCTGGATATCTTTGCCCGTCGTGCGCAGACTGCCCATGCCAAAACGCAGGTAGAATTAGCCCAATACCGGTATATGTTGCCCCGACTCACCCGTTTGTGGACCCACTTGGAACGTCAGCGCGGTGGTGTTGGTATGCGTGGTCCGGGTGAAACCCAGCTGGAAACAGATAAACGTTTGATTCTAGATAAAATATCCCGTTTGAAGAAGGAACTGGTGGATATCGACAAACAGAAGAGTGTCCAGCGAAAGAATCGCGGGAAGATGGTGCGTGTCGCGTTGGTGGGTTATACCAACGTCGGGAAATCGACTTTGATGAACCTGTTGAGCAAGAGTGATGTCTTTGCCGAAAACAAACTCTTTGCCACACTGGATACCACCGTCCGGAAAGTCATCATTGAGAACCTGCCGTTTTTGCTTTCAGATACCGTCGGGTTTATCCGTAAGTTGCCCACCGAACTGGTAGAATCGTTTAAATCAACCTTGGATGAGGTTCGGGAAGCCGACTTGCTGGTTCATGTGGTAGATATCTCACACCCGACATTCGAAGAGCAGATTGAAGTAGTCAACAAAACACTGGCTGAAATAGATGATCGGGAAAAGCCGATGATCATGGTCTTCAACAAAGTGGATGCTTTCACTTTTGTCCCGAAAGATGAAGATGACCTGACTCCGAGAAAACGGGAGAACATCGATCTGGATGAACTGAAACGTACCTGGATGGCGAAGATGCAGGATAATTGTATCTTTATCTCGGCGAAAGAGAAAACAAATATCGAGGAATTAAAAGCTCTGCTGTATGAACGGGTGAAACAGATTCACATTACCCGTTTTCCATACAACGACTTCCTTTTCCAACAGTACGAAGAAGAATAAACAGTGAAGGTAAATTCTTCTATTTTTCAAGTTTAAATGGCGCATATGAGTTTCAGCGAATCTTGTTATCGAATCTTTGAACAGGCCACCAAGGCTTATCATACAACAGATAATATCAATGCCACGGTGCATAACCCGTATCCGGTCAATAGCTTTGAATTCTATTTGTATCTGAAGCATTGGGTGGATGCGGTTCAGTGGCATTTGCTGAATATCATTCATCAACCGGAGCAGGAAGCGGGGAAAGTGCTGGAGGTCGTCAGTCGCATCGAGAAGATGAATCAAGAGCGTGTGGACCTGGTAGAACTGATCGACAGCTTGCTGCAAGACCGGTATAAAGGGGTAAAGCCTTTGCCGCAGGCAACGTTGAATACCGAAAGTCCGGCATGGGCCATCGACCGCTTGTCCATTCTGGAATTGAAGATTTACCATACCCGGAAGGAAACGGAGCGGACTGATGCTTCGGATGTTTACCTCGCCCGTTTCCGGAAGAAACTGGAAATTCTGGAAGAACAGCGAAAAGATTTGTCAACAGCCATTGATCAGTTGTTGCTGGATATCCGGCAAGGCAAAAAACACTTGAAAGTGTATAAACAAATGAAATTATATCGCCCCTGAATCAAAATGAAAACAAATAGGAAATGGTGGGGCCTCATCGTGGCCCTTTTCTGTAGTATATCGGTCTTACAGGCTGATGAATGGTGGGAAAAACGGGAATTTCTAACCTATTCACCCCGTTATTTTGGTCCGAATGCCTTTCCTTTCCCCGAATTGATGGGCGGGAAACTGCCTTCACGCTGGGAGGTGGAAGTCAGAGGCGAATATCACACCATGCCGGGAGACCAGACACAGGATATCTTTGCCCGCGTTTATATCCCGATTGCGAAAGGGAAAGCCGGTATCATGGCGAACTGGACCATCGCCGAATGGTACAAAACGTCGGAAGCGGTACGCGACGAGCGTTCGGCTGTTGAAACCGAGCCAGCCATTCCCTGTCATGGTGATATTGTACTGAATTTCTTCTACCAGGTTCTCCGGAATGAGAAATGGGCCGATATCAGTGTGAGTGCCAACTTAAAGACAGCCAGTGGAAACCGTCTGTGTGATGCCCGTTATACGGATGCCGCGTCTTATTGGTTTGATGTCAATATCGGACGTGACCTCTGGAAGAATCCGGCATACAATTCGTTTGTCCGCATCGAAGGCTTGGCAGGATTTTATTGCTGGATGACCAACCTGGATGATAACCGTCAGAACGACGCCGTATGTTATGGTGGGGCTGTCAGTGGTGCCTGGAAGAATCTTTCAGCCCGCTGTGATCTGGTGGGTTTCCGCGGATACTTGAATAACGGCGACCGTCCGTTGCTTCTTCGCACAAAACTGGAATATGAGATCAAGAAGAATATCATCTCTTTCCGGTATCGCCACGGCTTGCACGATTTCCTATACGACTCTTATTCGCTGGCTTATATCCGGTGTTTTTGACTTTTCTTCCTTCCTAGAATAGGGGTTTTCCGGTATTTCTTGTCTTAGGGATAAAAGAGAACTTTAAAAGACAAGAAATATGAAAAAGAGTTGGATGATTGGAGTGATGTTATTGGGTGCTTTAACAACCCAGGCACAATGGAAAATTACTCCGGAAGCGGGTTTTAACGTAACGAAATATACAAACTCACCGGCCAAGATAGGATATAAAGTCGGAGCTGCCGTAAGTTACGATTTCGGGGAAAGCGGATTTGCCTTGCAAAGCGGATTATATTATGTGCAGAGAGGAAATGGAAGTTATGATTATGCGTCCATGTATGGAAAAAGCATCGATGAGAATGGAAATGAAATTTCAATGTATTATTCTATCGACAAGGATAGAACTTATACATATTCCTATCCTGAAGAAGGATATTATGCTGGCTATGCTGAAAACAGCCTTGTAAATTCAGGACAACCAATAGATTGGCAAGAAGTGACTTTTGTCCATAAGAATGCCTCCCGATATGGATTCGTACAACTACCAGTCTTGGCCCGTTATACCTGGACTGTCAAACCGAACATCCGGATTCATGTGGCTTTAGGTCCTTATATCGCCATTGGAGTAAACGGAAAGAAGTCATTGCACGCAAAAATAATTGATCTGAAAAAATCTTCCGAATCAATATATGTGAATAAATCTAATCCCTTTGACTACGGGAATCGCTTCGACTGGGGCGTAGCTGCTGAAACCGGAGTGGAAATCAACCGTTTCTCTGCCAAGTTCAGTTATGATATGGGATTAAGCGATGATTACGGACGGAACAATATAGGTATTGAATATCACACAGCCAGTTTTACGATAGGTTATTCTTTCTAAGTAGAAAATAATTGTCTAGTCCTAAACAGAGATCTAATCGCTTTAGGACTAGACAAATCATCAGCTTTTATTGTTCGTTCCAATAGCGGAGCCAGCCGTCATATCCATCTTGCAGGTTGTACACCATAAAACCCTTTGCCAGCAATTGCTTCGCTGCGATCCGGCTACGGACACCACCTTTACAATAAACTGCTACCGGCTTGCTTTTATCCAATAGAGAATCGGCCAACGCCAGGAATGAATCTTTTTTGACATCTATATTCTGCGCTGAAGCAATATGGCCTTTGGCATATTCTTCGGCACTTCGTACATCTACCAGTTGTGCTCCGGGATAAGCTGCCCAGCATTGATTGAATGCTGCAGCCGTATAGGTCGTAAAATTCGGATCTTTATCCAAAACTTGCAACGAGTCGGGAATAACGACCGACGAAGCGGCCTTGTTTTGTCCGCTAGCCATGCCGGCAGTATACAGCAAAGTCAATATCATTAGCAACTGTTTCATATCTATCTTTCGTTTAATCAAATTATAAATCCACACCATCGGTTTACCTGTTGCCCTTATTAACACATCTGCTTATAAACTCAGGAACATATATTTCCATAATGCAGCCGCATGCAGTGACTGACGAATCTGATCCGTACGCAACAAATCGAGTACTTCTTCCCGCGTAAGCAAATGAATAGAAAGGTCTTCTGTGGCTTCCTGATGCGGAGCGGAAATCGGTTCGACGTCCGTTGCCAGGAAGGTATAAGTCAGATTATTCATCGTACTGGGATTGGCAGACATAACCATAAACGGCGACCAATGGCCATTTCCGTAACCGGTCTCTTCCCATAATTCACGACGGGCCGACTCCAGCGGAGAAGCATCTTCCTTGTCGCAGACACCGGCACACAATTCATAACGAACTTCTTCTATCCCATGGCGATACTGGCGGACGAAGATAAACTTCCGGTCTTTGGTAATGGCTATCGTATTGACCCAGTTCGGATATTCCAGGATGTAATAGTTCGGGATAATATTTCCGTTAGGTAATTGTACCCGGTCTTTCCGGGCTGTCAGCCAGGCATCCCGATAGAGATAAGTCCGGTCCAACACCTTCCACAATCGGCTTTTCTCTTTATAATCTTGTTCCATACACCACAGCTATTGTAAAAATTCGACAGCTTAAAAAAGAATCGATAAAAGACAAGAGTTCCGTTTTCAAATCAAATGAGTTTTGAAAACGAAACTCCCGAGTATTGAATTAAAGACAAAGCCTTTTTAGATCCGTTCCAAGACGTGTTTGATCAGTTCCCAGGTATGTGCTACAGACTGGATGCTCACCCGTTCGTCCGGAGAGTGCGGATGTTCCAGATCCGGACCAATAGAGATCATGTCCATTTCCGGATAAGCTCCTTGGATAATACCACATTCCAGACCGGCGTGCATCACCTTCACAGCTGCTTCCTTTCCGAATAAGTCGAAGTAGGTTTGTTTCATCAAATCCAGAATCGGCGAATGGATATTGGGTTGCCAACCGTTATAGCCGTTGGTTTCTTCCACCTTGGCTCCTGCCAGGGCAAAGATACTTTCCAGACTGGAGCAGAGAGCTTCTTTCCGGCTTTCCGATGAGCTTCTCACCAACAGTTTGACTTCGATCAGTTCGTTAGACGATTTGACAATGGCCAGGTTAGACGAAGATTCAACTGTTCCCGGGAAATCATGCAACATGGTGATCACCCCATTCTGACATCCTTCAATGGCATTGATCAGGTCGTCCTGTATTTCTTCCGGGATCAATGTCGCCGGCAGATCCGTCATCTCTGCCGTAAAGCGGATATTCTCTTCGATTCCGGCAAACTCTTCCTGATACATTTCCTGATAATCGGATACCAATTCCCACAAAGCTTCCACATTATCACCCGGAATGGTCACAATCGCAACCGCTTCGCGTGGAATGGCATTCCGCAAATTACCTCCTTCGATAGAAGACAGACGAGCGCCATAATCGCAAACCGCTTCTTTCAGGAAACTGAACATCAGCTTATTGGCATTGGCTCTGCCCAAGTGGATATCCACGCCCGAATGTCCGCCTTTCAATCCCGACAGATGCAAGCGAACAGCCACATCACCTTCAGGAATATACGTATCTTCTTTAAACTGGAAAGAGATGTTCATATCGGCACCGCCGGCACATCCCACAAACAGTTCACCTTCTTTTTCCGAATCACAATTCAACAGGATATCCCCTTTCAGGAAACCCGGTTTCAGACCGAATGCACCGACCATGCCTTCCTCTTCATCCACGGTAAAGAGAGCTTCCACCGGTCCGTGCTTCAACGAATTATCCGCCAGCACAGCCATCGCCAACGAAGCCCCGATCCCATTATCGGCACCTAAGGTTGTTTCACGGGCCTTAACCCAGTCACCGTCAATCCAGGCATCAATCGGATCTGTCAGGAAATTATGGCTGACCGATGAGTTTTTCTGCGGAACCATATCCAAATGAGCCTGCAAAGTAACTGTCTTCCGATCTTCCATTCCCGGAGTAGCCGGTTTACGGATCAGCACATTGCCTACTTTATCCTGCAAAGTCTCAAGACCCAACTGCTTTCCAAAAGCTACGATATGACGGCTTACTGCCTCAACATGCCCTGTCGGGCGAGGAATCTGGGTGAGCTCATAAAAATAACCCCACACCTGTTTGGGGGATAGTTCCTTAATCTCTGCTGACATAATGTTATTAGTTAGTTAGTTGTTAAGTTGTCGGATTCATGGTTCTTATTTGTGAGCGGTAAAGCGACAACGCCTACCAGACCACAAATACCGGCCCACGCCGTTTGTACCGTATGTACCACCAAGGCAAAAGCGGCAGCGTCGTTTTCATTGACTCCGAAGCAGACCAGCGTGGATATAACCATGAAATGCCACGGACCAATCCCGCCCTGCACCGGCACTGCTACACCGATACTGCTCATCGTGAAGGCTATCAAACCTACCGATATGCCCAGATCGCGTGTGAAATCAAACGCATAAAAGGTGATATAGAAATAGAAGAAATAACCAACCCAGATCAACAAGGTCTGTATCAGAAACAATCCTTTGCGTTTCATGACCCAAACGCTCCGAATACCTGTCCAAATATTCTTCAAAACTCCTTTCGCCTTTTGGACCAGCGTAAAGTTACTCAAATATTTGAATACAAACCAAACGGCAAAGACAATAATTACCAAAAAAGCATAAATCCAGATCGAATGGAACATCGACTGGAAACCCACGATCAAATCCGGATTACGACGGAAGAAACTGATGAAAAACTCGATGTTGAAGATAAAGATTGATAAGGTGATCAATCCAACCATGATGGTATCACTCACCCGGTCGATCAGAAGTGTACCCAGTAACTTCGGGAAAGAGATTTTCTCATACTTCGTGATCATACCGCAACGCCATACTTCCCCGACACGCGGAAGAACCAGATTGACGGCATAATTTCCCAATACGGCATAAACAACATTGCTCATCCTGAACTTTTCGCCAAGAGAATGGATCAACAATCCCCAGCGAAACCCGCGGACCGTATTGGCAAACAGACCGAACAACAGGGAAAAAAGAATGATCCGGTAATCAACCCCTGTCTTGATGACTTGCCAGATCTCTGATATATCCATGTTCCGATAGAGGAACCAAAGTAACAAACAACCCAGCAAAAGCGGGAGAAACAC
>ERZ791575.959-NODE-959-length-10857-cov-13.452138_pt1 | contig 10857 bp, 12 predicted proteins | sample MGYA00509970_ERZ791575 | MGnify/ENA primary metagenome ERZ791575 (study PRJEB30046, sample SAMN00791935) | human gut metagenome | study: EMG produced TPA metagenomics assembly of the A metagenome-wide association study of gut microbiota in type 2... | reverse complement strand
TTTGTCAATGACGGACAACTGTCTATTTTCTAATCTTATATCGAACTCACGTTATTATAACAAAAAGCGTTCCTTGATAGTCAGGTGACGCTTTTTATAGGGCTATTTCCAATCGACTTATATGTGGAACTGGCGGAGAAGCCCTATTATATGCTCAAAATAAAAAATGTCCCGCTGGGTACGCTAATCCTACGGGAAGCGGGCGGGATTTGTTGTTGCAAAGGTAATGTTTTAATTCCAATCAGACAACATCTTTCAAGAGAATTGGCTTGTAATCAGCAATAAAACTAATTTGGGATATTGTCTTATTTCCAAAGCGGCTCGTTTTCCCAACTGGCAGGAAAGCCCATCGCTGTTACATCGACATTAGGATGAGCCAGCAGTAATGACTTTAATTGCTGTTTGAAATCGTTGCCGGGATGGGTGGCGTTTTGCAAGTATGCCAAGCAGCAAAGTTGGGCATATAGTTTGGTCGGCAGCGTTATGGAGGCATTAATCCAGTCGCCTTTCAGCTTACCGGGGAGCTGTGGTTTTAGGGGGTATCTTCTATTCCATGTGCGGGAATGATGTGCGAGACAGTTACGCAGGGCAACGGCACATTTACACCAGCTCTCAAGATATTCATGCTGTGGCAAGTTAAATTCCCTCGCAATTTTCTTTTTAAGTTTAGTGTCCTTTAAGTTGCAGAATATCTTTGACAATGTACCGAAAGAAACCACTTCCAAAGTTTTCCAGACAGGAGGAATTATCGGATTGGAGTATTTGTTAAAATGTTCCTGAATGAAATCTTCTTTTGAACGGAAAACTTCCTGCTGGACACGGATAGAGCAATCAGTGAAAATCTTGTTGTCAGCAAATAAGCTCCTGTCCATTATCCAAAAAGAGCCGTATGCCATTGAAAAATGGTGAATGAGTTTTGAGCGAAGAGCAATCTCAAAACTTTGGATGGCCGTGAACAGCAAAGCCCTCAGTTTCTTGTCAAAGTAATAAAGATTGACGGCATTGTCAAAATGACTGTTGGGCTTGAATACATGAGTAGTCTTGTCTTGTTCCATCGGACGGAGGTAGTTCGCCAGACGGAAATAACTCATGATTTTTAACTGTGCTGAAGCATCATTATCATCTCTGATGATTAGTCCCCGGTCTTTCAGCATCTGGAGAATTTGGGGATAATCCAACGGTTGTTTGGTATAATCCATAAGTGTATAAAAAGCAAAAGTTCCGCCCTGGTACGCATTGAGAAGAGGCGTGGCGGAAATTGTCGATGCAAAAATAATGATTTTATTTCAATTAGGCAACTTCTTTCAACAGAATTGGTTTGGAATCAGCAATAAATCTTGGTTGAGTAATTGCCTTACTTCCAAAGCGGCTCGTTTGCCCAAACGGCAGGGAATCCCATCGCTGCCACATTGACATTCGGATGAGTCTGCCACAATGATTTTAACTGAAATTATGGTCGGAATTATTGCAAATATTTCCGACGAAAAGATGCTTCATGATTGAAGAACCCTGTCATTCTGAAATACCTCTAAGGATTTCACGAACAAGCCTCCGATGTTTTGGGCCAGAAAGTCGTTATAACTCAACAGCACATGCTCATTGCGTCCCGTACGTTCCGCTATGAAGGATAATTCATTTTCCATGGCTGCCTTTAAGACGGCATTAAACCCCGTATAATGTTTCTGTGCCTGAATGATTACATTGAATACTGCCTGGGCTGCATTAGGCAGGTCATAATTGGTTTCCAAGTCCTCTTTGACCCTGTCAAACGGTGTTTTATAGGTTGCATAAAACTGAGACGCGGAACACGCTGCCAACCTTATTCTAAGCTCTTTTAAAGATCATTGTAATTTATATTTTTCGTTCTTTCTTGATTTATTCTGCTTTATTGAGGAACCCTTTTCAACGGCTTTGACCTGTTCTCGAAATATAGTCAGCGTGGAATCTGTACCAACCGTTTCCGTCAGTTTCTCGTATGCCCCGATGGTCATTGCCAGTCCCGGATGCAGTTCGTTGAGCATGACAGTAGTCACTTTGTGTTTTTCTGCAACCGTTCTCAACCGCCTGTTCTCTTCCCGGTACTCATGCCATTGTACCCAACTAACAGTAAACAGGGCAAAGAATACGAGCGTACAACCTATACCAGCCCATGCATAAGGGCTTTTGTGCCAGCCATCGGGAACTCTGCTCCATAACAACCTTATCGCATTTATCGCCTTGTCGAGGCGGATAGCCTGCCATAGTCCCAGTATGACACCTTGATTTTGCTGCACCTGTTCCGAAGCCTGCCTGTCTTTCTCCACATGGGTAGTCAGCATTTCCAATATCTTGTTGAGTTGTTCCTTGATGGTGGGAACACCATGCTTGTGCATATCCTTCTCGTTGGCTTCGGTATATAACCGCAGGCTCGTAACCGTCTCATCACCTATTGATTGTTTGTATTCCTCGATAGCTTCCTTGCTTCCGAAAATGGCATTGACATTTTCCGGTACATTGCCACTGAAGAACTGTATAACAGGCTCCAGCTTCGCTTCCAGCCTTTTCAGCGCCTCGTCCTTGTCCGGGCTGTCTTTTGCGTCCAGCTTCTTCTTGATTTCCTCGATGTCCTCCGCCAATGCCCCGATAAGGTCGGCTATGTTCTGTAAGTTGTCTTTCATCTTCTCATTTTTCTTGGTTTATGCTTGTTCTTTTCGTTGTCATTCTCGCCCCAACCGCTTTCGTTTCCTCCACCTCCACCGCCGGATGATACCTTGGCTTGGTGCGGCTGTACGCACAATTCCATGAGTGTGCCGATGGTTACTTGAACGATGTTGAAACCGGATTCAGCAGGATTGCCGCCGTTGCTGTCCGTTTCCGCTCCGGCTGATGACGGTTGTCCTATAAAAGTATCTGCCGCACGGCTGTCTGTTGCTATGCCTTGCATGGTTGGTGATGTCCATCCGTCAAATCCTTTGTCCGGCATATGGGGTTGCCATTCCATGCCCTCGGCAATGCGGCTCCCGAACAGCCCGTCCAATTTATAAAAGCTCATGCTCCGGTCTATCCGTGAGCCGCTGAACGAGATTTCACCCTTTGTGAACGACACACCAACGATATTGCCATTGCGTCTGTCTAATTTGAAGTGTACCCCGATACCCTGTTTTGCCAACTTGTCGCACAAATCCGACCAGCAGCTACAACAGGGCAGAGCCACCTTGATAGCGTCATAGATTTGATACTTTACCTTGTCCTTTCCACGCAGGCGATCACGCTTCACGCTCATCTTGCCCTTGGAGAAGTGCAGCCCGTATTCCCTCGTGAGAGCCTTGCATATCTTCACGTTGCGCACACGGTCGTTGCTGGCACTGATGGTATTTCCGTCATTGTCCACCCTGTTTGCCACGATGTGCAGATGCTGGTGTTCCCTGTCGGTATGGCGGCTCACGATATACTGGGTGTTCACAATACCCATGCGCCGCATGTACTCACGGGCGATTTCAACCATCAGTGCATCTGTCAGCTTGGGTGCATCCTCGTGTGCGAAGTCCAGCGAAATATGATACACCGGATTTTTCAGCTTGCGTCCCGGCTTGTCGTCCGCCTGCCCTTGCATACTCCTTGCGATGGTAGCGTTATTGTCAAGCCTCACGTCCTTGCTGTCGATGAGCCGTGCCTTCTTCGGGTTGTTCACGTAGTTCACCACTCTGGCGAAGCTTGCCCGTTTTTTCAAGTCGCCCATCATATCCTCTCGATGATTTTGTTGAACTCGCCTAACAAGTCCGTGATTTTGCCTTTCAAAAGAGAAAAGCCCTGTTGGTGTGCCGTCTTCGCCAGTTGGTTCAGGTTGTTGCATCCTCCTTCCAGCATCCTTATCTGCCGCCTGTCCTCCTGTGTCCGTGCCGCCTCGACTTTGCCGTACAGCAACAATTCTCGCAGGAAGTGCGACGGCTTCTTTCCGGCATCAGCTATTCGTTTCATTACCGCTTTCCACTCGGCAAGCGTGAGCCGTGTGGATATGGTCTTTGTCCGTGCCTTGCCCTTTGCGGATTTAGGTCTGCCGCCTTTATGTGATTTTTCGTCGCCTGTCATACGCTTGTTTTTATCGGTTATAAAAGGAATGATGTTTTAGGGCTAAAATAGGGATGTTGCCGTTTCCGGTGTGACCGGGTCGCCGCTTGTCGCGTAGTTTTCGTGGACGAAAACATAAACTTGCCAGCCCTAAAACATTCCCCTGTAAAAATGCCTCTCTCTGTCATGTCTGCCATTTACGTACAAGAGGTATTACCGCCAGATATGGTCTGTTCGCCCTGTGTGATTGGCGGCTTGCCCTCCGTATGAGTTGCGGTCAAGCCATCATTTCCCGATACCGGTTGTTGGGATGATATTCGGTCTGTTTCTTCTTTCCCTCTTATCGCTTTTGCAAAGTTTTCGGTCTCCTGCTGCGAGTTGAAGATGTAGCCGCCCTTGCCGAAATCGCTCCAATAGCCGTTGAAATCCCGTGCCGTCTGCACAAACTTCCGCTCTCCGGCGACTTCAATATCCTTTGAGAAAAGCACGGCGAAGATGGTCGCTCCGCTCTTTGAATGTGTCCTGCTTTCGATGGAATACGGTATGTTTTCACATTCCGAGACGGTGACTTTTCCGTTATCCCCATCAACTTTTTCCGAGATAATTTGTGTAGAGGTTGCGCTGTTTTCACTTGGATTTTCGTCCGGGTTACTCTCAAGTTGCCGTTCATTATCCGTAGAATTTTCATCATCCTGCGGCTTCCGTCTGCGCTTCGGAGTATCTTTGGGTACAACAGCATCCATAAGCCACGATTGGATTTCAGAACGAAGAAAATATAGTTTGTTGCCCTGTTTGCGATATGGAATCCTATGTTCGGAAGTCATCGCATAGATGGTGGAAACGGACTTGCAGAGCATGGCAGACACGTCCTCAACCGTCATGATTTCCGGTAAGTGAGTAACGGCGGTTGAGGAAATGATCTGCTCAAACATTCCGGTCAGGCGGTCTATCTTCTCATGAAGTTCAGCTACCGACCGTGGAAGATTGTCAAAAGAAAGGTGTGTATTTTCGCTTTCAGTCATATATGGATTGTGCCTGTGTTTGAAGAAAGGGGATTAATCATTTTTGGCAAGGTTGTGCATGATGGCTTTCGCCTCTTCCGCAATCTGCCCCTGTGAGGCGACCGGATTCTGGCGGAGCCATTTCAGAAGTTCGGTTTTCTCAAAGTACACCATCTTGTTGTTGGGCTTGAAGTAGGGAATGACCTGATTGTGTGTCATTTTGTAGAGCGAGCTTTTGGAAATGCCTAAGAACATGGCGGCTTCCTCCAGATTCAGAACCTCCTTTGAGGCGTAAACCACGTTCTTGACTCTTTCCAGCTCCTGCTTCAGTCCGTCCACCACCTTTCGGAGCAAGGCGGTTTCGTTCGGTTTTTGTTCTATTCTACACATAGTCGTTTTTTTATAAATGAATTTGTTGTTTTGTCGATTTGGGTTGCTCCCGGTTCGATTTGTCAGTGCAAAGTTAATGCGAAAAGAATCTGCAAACAAACCCGCAATTCACTGTTTAACAGTCTGTTTTGTGATATATCACGGCAACGTAGCCAGTCTATTTTATTCTTCTAATGTGTGCATTTTCGGCTTTTTCTGTCAGATGATTATCTGGCAATAATGCCGGATATTTTTTGCAATATCTTGTTCATAGCAAAGGCGGATAATCTGATAGGAAATCTGTAACTTTGCCATATATTTATCTGCCAGTCTTGCCAGATAATTTTCGCCCATGAGAGAGGTTGGTATGCTTCGTCAAATGCCAGATAAACGGCATAGGTTAAAAATATTGAATTAACATATCATACTCTCAGAGTTTGATTTTAACTGGCTGAACATATACTTCAAATACACGCGCAACATTTTATGATATTTTTGTTGCAGCTTTGTTGCGTAAGCCTTAAACGATTTAATATAATATCTGATATACAATTAGTTATAAAATATCGTGATATTACGATGTACTGAAACAGAATCAGGCCTTTACGCATCGCACAGGTAGCAACTATTACGATTACGTGAACAGCAACGTGCTGCAACCCTATGCCATGATAAGTTTTGTATATACAATCACCTTTAAAACAAGTTGAAAATGAAGAAAATTCTTTTTGTAGCCCTTGTGGCTATGCTGGGTCTGCAACCGGCAGATGCACAGCGTAAAGGTGGCAACACCCGTACTCCTGAACAGATGGTGGAAAAACTTGATAAGAAGTTGAACCTGACCGATGAACAGGAAAAACAGATTACGACGCTTTATGCAGACTTCTTTAAGCAGGAACTATCGCGTGAAGAGCGTAAGACTGCCATGCAGGAACTGAACAAAAAAATAGAAGCTCTGTTGACCGATGAGCAAAAGACTGCATTTGAACAGATGAAGAAAGAACGTCCGCAACGAAAACGTTAATAATCTGTTGTTCCCGTTTGTGATTTAGCCCTGTCAGCTTGAAGTGCTGATGGGGCTTTTTATTTATACCCAATAAATAGGAGTATGAAATCGGTTATTTATGGTAATATATTTTTTAATATTATCGTGTAATTTTGTTAAAAATAAGTTTTGAAGATAGAATAATAGGAAATTAAGGCTATGAAGAACTGCTAAGTCCTTGTATTCGTCAAGGAATGTTACTCATAATGCGAATGGGGTCGGGGACTTATGCAAGCGTGACTTTTGAAGCATGTAACGGGGAATAAAAAGACTTCATTTTGTCATCGCGCTAAAGAATCCGTATTGCAATATCGGGGAAGTTGCAATGCGGATTCTTTTTTTGTGTATAGTGACGTCCGTTATGCCGGAAACCAGAAATGTATTACCGTTCCTTGTCCTTCTTTCGAAGTGATGTCGCAACCGCCTTGCAGCTTGTCACAACGTTCCTTGACGCTTCTTAGTCCCAGTCCTGCTTGAAGGAAATCATTGGAAAGCTTATCGGCGGAGAAACCTTTTCCGTCGTCTTCAACGATGAGATTAACCTGCCCGTTCTCATAGCTGGCAGTGATGTAAGCCTGTTGGGCATTGGCGTGTTTCAGCATGTTGGATATGATTTCCTGAAGAATGCGGTACACTTCCTGAGTTTGGTCGGCCGGAATGTCTATCTGCTGAATGCTTTCTTCTATGTAGCACTGGATATGAGGTGTTTTCAGCGATTTCAGCTTATCCGTGTAAAGTGTGAGTACTTGGTACAGACTAAAGTTGCTGAGGGCAGGAGTTGCCAGCTGATGCGAAAGGTTGCGCAGATTTTCCCTGATTTGTTTGAGTTGAGTCGTTATAGCCGGGTTGTCCGACTGCTTCATCTCCATTTCTACGGATAACAAATCATTGCATACTCCGTCGTGCAGTTCCTTGGAAATACGATTGTGGCTGTCTTCCAGTCCACAGATGTATCGTTCGGTCATTTTCTTGTGCATGTCGGTAAGCAAGAGTTGTCTTTGCATCTCCTTCTCCTTGATTTCTTTTTCCAGTTTCAGTTGCTTCAGGTTGAATGCAATCTTTCGTTTATGCATGCTTATGACCAGAATAATGAGCAGCAGCAGGGCCAAGATAAGTATGCCCCCGATGGTGTAAGTGCGTATCAGGTAAGCCGCTTTTTCCTCGGCACGTTTTCCGTTGAGTCCGGCAATCTGCAAGTCTTTTTCCTTCAGGTCCAGTTCAGCCTCAAATCCGGACAGACGGTTCTGATAGTATTGGTCGTTTAGTTTCTCATTGGCCTGATATGCCTCCAGCATGAGCTGATAAGCTAATTGTCCGTTGTTCCTTCTGCCTTCTATTTCGGCCAGTGTAAGCAGGATTTTGGGTAACAGGCCGGAAGGATTCTTTCGGGCAAACTCGGCTGCTTTCATAACGTAGTTACGTGCCTGAAGCAAGGAGTCCGTATCATGGAATAACATGTAACCATATAAGTACTCTAAATTCGCAATATTAGCCTTATTGTGTGTCGTGTTTTTATAGCTCATGGCTTTCCGGTAGTATTGCAACGCCTGCCGGGGCTTTCCTGCATCCCTCGATACTCTGGCATATTGCGTGTAGGCCAATAGCTTGAGGCCGTCGGGCATTTCCGGACGGAGTTTCTGGATGGCCAGTTTTAGCGTATCCATTGCCTGGACAGGCTGCTGGTTGTTAGCTAACAAAATGGCATGGTTACACAGTCTGTTTACTTCTCCGATGCGATAGTCAATGGTAAGTGTGTCGGTTTGTGGATAAGCAAACATTTTACGAGAAATCTGTATGGCTTCATTGTTCTTGCCCGTTTCATTGTACAGAATGGAAATGTTGGATACGATAATGGCTGCCAGGTTGTAATTCTGCAAATCTTCAGTAATGGCGAGCGCCTTCTGATAAAGTGAAATGGCATTGTCGAGCATGAACAATCTGCGGTGTATGACTCCTGAAAGATTGTAGGCCTCTGCTAAGTTCACAGAATCTTTTACCTGTTCCAGTTGGCTGACAGCCTCTTCAGCCGTTTCTCTTGCAGCCGGCAACTGGTTATTCTGCCATTGCCCGTAGGCAATTTCATACGTAGCAATTGCCGCAATTTCCTGGAGCTGGTGTGCTATGGTATTTTCTGGAAACTTTTCCAGTGCCATTGCGTTTTCCCGGATTTGGGTCAGTAGCGTATTTGCCCTCTCACTGTCTCCCTTCTGGTTGAGAAATCGGGCATAGTCCAGGGTGATATTCAGTGCGTAAAGCTTATCCTGCTTGTAATGGTCTTCGTGGATAATAAGATTGTACACTGAATCCATCTGTGCATACTCACCGTTATTGCCGAATGAATGCAGCAAATCAGCCAGTTTGTTATTTTTCTCATTGGCATTCAGGAACGCACTCAGACTGAGAAATAGGAAAAAAAGAATCTTTTTCATTCTGTAATCCAACCTTTTAAAAAAGCAATTCGCATAAGATGTGATACGTTGGTAGCCCCACTTTTCAGCAAGATGTTCTTTCTCATCGTATCAATAGTATTTTTGCTGAGATTAAGTTTGTGGGCAATCTCATCGGAAGTAAGGCCACATGACAGCATCTGAATGATTTCGTTTTCACGCGGGCTTGGTGTGTAAACAATGGACTTTTCCGTAGAATGGTCGCCCATGATAGACAGTACGACATTCAGCGCAGTAGGCGAATAATATTTATTTCCCTCGTGCAAGATATTGTGTATGGCCTTTTCTATTTCTTCTATTTTGTCATTTTTGGTCACGATACCTGCCACTTCCGCTTTGATCAGCAGTTTGATAATCCAGAACTCTGTATGCATGGTATAGATGAGTTGAGGAATATTCACACCTTTCTTTTGCAGGTAGGTTATGACATCCAGGGCTGTTTTATCCTGAATCTCATAATCTATAATTAGCAGGTCGGGAGTATGATCGTTCAGGTAATTATATAATTCAGAGTCATGATGTCCGGCAGTTATTTGGTATTGCCGGTTGTTTGCCAGCAATTGTGCAATCCCTTCGGTAATGATGGGATGATCGTCTAAAATATATATACTTTTCATGGGAATGTACGTGTGTTGTGTCTTTGCTTTTTACAAAGATGGTAATTTTTCTTTCGTTATGCAAATAGAAGGAAATTTTTGTCTTTGTGTCAGGTAAAAAACTATTTCAATTACAATTCAGTAAAACTTAGAGATGTAAATGGAAAGGTGTAAAGGTGATTTTTATGTTTCCCTGGTGCGAAACCTACGTTTCTCAAGGCCGAGCTGTACGTTTTCCGCATGGGAAACGTATGGTTCCGCTTCGGGAAACGTAGAATGTGGTAGTCGGTTTGTGGGTTTATATAGGTGGATTTTGTTGTTTTTGTGTGGGGATGTGAATAGGTAAGAAATTATAGCTTTGTTCCCACTTTGGTAAAGTATAGGTATTCTTTTCGTGCCTGTTCTGATAATGTTATTCTGTACATGCCCGTTTTAAGAAATCTTCTATGCTTTCACCTTCATTTTGGGATATAGAGTTCCCGTTCTTAATATCCTCTTCGCCTTTATGAATTGCTTTCATTGTGTCGGGTGACGACATGAGGTACTCCGTTTCCTTTAGAGAATTGTATTCATCCAAAGAAATTATTACTACTCCTTTGTCATTTCCATGATTGACAACTACGGTATCATAATCATCAATGACCGCATCAATATAGCTTTTCAAGTTGGCTTTTAAATCTGTGTAATTGGTTGTTCTCATAAACCTTCCTTTGTTATATTGCAAAAATACGTACTTATTTGCGTATTTATAAATATAAGTGGTTAATTATTTGGTATTTAAAAAATATTCGTAAATATGTTCCGTTATACTTTGAAAACTCAGAGATAGAGATTCATAGTGGAGAGGAGTTTGTCTTTTCTATTACTTGTCGTGCCCTAAAGAATTTGAGTTTGCAGAAAATATATCGACAAGTCACCAACAAGTCGGCACTAAGTTGGCAGCAAGTCGGCACTAAGTTAGCATTAAGTCAAAAGGAGATAAAAACTATATTGGAAACATGCTTGCTCGAAAATTCTTTAACTCAGATTATTGCTTTATTCAATTTTAGTGATAGAACAAAATTCAAGAGGAAATATATAAACCCTCTGATTGCAGAAGAATTGTTGGTAATGACTGTTCCTGGTAAGCCTAACAGCCGTTTGCAGAAATATTATACCACTGAAAAAGGGAAATCACTACTATGCCAAGACGGAAGCAATTGACGTTCCATATTCAGGATTTGCGATGTGCTGGTCATGTCATCGAAGAATTATCTAAACTACCATAGTTAGCTAACTTCAACATGAGTTTTATTAGACCTCAAATCCGCAACTAAGCTCTTCAGCGTCCTTCTTGCGTCTAAACGTCCTCT
>ERZ791575.953-NODE-953-length-10893-cov-2.265732_pt1 | contig 10893 bp, 8 predicted proteins | sample MGYA00509970_ERZ791575 | MGnify/ENA primary metagenome ERZ791575 (study PRJEB30046, sample SAMN00791935) | human gut metagenome | study: EMG produced TPA metagenomics assembly of the A metagenome-wide association study of gut microbiota in type 2... | reverse complement strand
GTGCAGGTACCGAACTTTATCTTACAGCCGCTGGTGGAAAACAGTCTGCTGCATGGGATGAAGAACCGCGGATACCGGGGGGAAATCGAGATATCCGTAAAACGCGCAGGCGCAGATATGGAGATCTGCATCAAAGACAGTGGCAGCGGATTTGAAGAGGGGATGAAAGCGCAGATTGACAAGATGTTACTGCACTACAACAAGCAGGAGGCAAAGCTGGATGGAAACAGTATCGGGATCCTGAACGTGCAGAAGCGGATCAAATATCTGTGCGGCAGAAAATATGGACTATCCTATGAGGAAAACAGCGCGGGAGGTGTGACAGCGCGGTTGCTATTGCCGGTTTGGAAGGAGGAAGCATCATGAGGAAATTACGCGTCGTATTAGTCGACGACGAGATTATGATACGTGAGGGATTCAAGAAATTATTTGACTGGGGCGCACATGACTGTGAAGTCGTGGGTGAGGCGGCGGATGGTGTCGAGGCGCTTGGGGTAATCGACAGTCTGGTGCCGGATATCGTGATCATGGATATCAATATCCCGATTATGAACGGCCTGAAGGTCATCCAGACCAGCCGCCTGAAATACCCGGATATGGCATTCATCGTTGTATCGGGATACGATGATTTTTCTTATTGCAGGGAAGCATTGCGGCTGCAGATCACGGACTACATCCTGAAACCGGTTGACTATGAGGAGTTCGGGAACACAATCGATCATTTGAAGATATCGATATTCGAGAAACAGACGAAGGATGTGACACCCGGCAGTGAAGCGTCAACGATTGTTGGAATTGTACGGTATATGCAGGAGCATCTGGCAGAAGAGATCAGCCTGAATGTACTCGCGGAAACATTTCATCTGAGTGCACAGTATATCAGTCAGCTCTTCAAGAATGAGATCGGCGTGAATTTCCTTGCTTATCTGACGACAATCCGTATGGAGTGTGCGAAGAAGCTGCTCGTCTCGACACAGTTATCCATTGCGGAGATTTCTGAGCGGTGCGGCTATGCCGATTACCGGGTGTTTACCAAGGTATTCAAGAAGACGGAGGGCAGTACACCGTCGCAGTATCGCAGAGATTTTTTGTAGGAGCTTCAGTATAAGATTCAGTATGGAACCGATAAGTTATAAGGCGTGGATGAAAGGTGCACTTTCTTATAACTTACCAGTTCACGATAAAATAAGATTGACAAATGGGTGCAGATAAAAGACAATTGATATAAAGATAGGAAATGCATATCGATAGGGAGTCTGATATATGGATTTAACAAAAAAATGGCATCGGAGTGAATTTGTCAGTCATGAGATGCTGGAGGTACATCGTGGAATCGAATGTGAACTGGATTTCTATTCAGCAATTGCAAATGGCGAAATAGAATTAGTTCAGGAAAATTGTAACGAACAGGCATTTACAAACCCGGAGGGCATGGGCGTGTTGTCTACGGATGCGCTTCGCAATATCCGATATCATTATGTTGTAACCGTAGCGCTTATTACACGTTTTTGTGTGCACGAAGGGCTGGAACAGGAAAAAGCATATAATTTAAGTGATTTCTATATTTTGGAGATGGATAAATGCAAGACAATCGAACAGATATCGAAGCTGCATGATGTGATGTGTCTGGATTTTTGTAAACATATGCATGAAATAAAAAACAGTCAGGTACTTTCCAAGCAGGTGGTTTTATGTCTGGATTATATTTACAGTCATATCAAAGAACGCATTACCGTCGCCGTGCTGGCAGAATATCTGAAAGCTATCTTTCAAGATTGTTTAAAAAAGAAATGGGAATCTCGTTCAGTCAGTATATTTTGAACCTGAAAATTGACAAGGCAAAGAATCTGCTTCGTTTTTCGGAATATTCAATTGGAGAAATAACCTATTATCTTGGTTTTTCAAATGAGAGCCATTTTATTCAGACATTTCAAAAACGGGTTGGAGAGACGCCGAACCGCTATCGTAGGAGGTGTTTCCGCACGGAGTGGGAATTAAAACAGAATTAGTAAAAATGTACAAATAATTCAGAAAGAATAAATGAATAACAGACAAAATCAATAAGATGTCATGAATATAACACTTATGACATTATTTAAACATAATCTTCCTTTGCTTTTGAGTATGATTAACATATCAAAAAATGAAGGGAGATTTTTTTATGAGAAAGCTGAGAGAAGCAATTCCTCTTGCACTGGCAATGAGTGTAGCTCTTACGATGACTCCAATTCGGGCATCAGCGGAAGAACCGACTCAGGTACAGGCAGAACAAAGTGATCTTGTAGAAGAAAACGAAAGTCTGAGTGATGAAGCAGACAAAGACAATGAAGGGTACAAACTGGTATTTGAGGATGATTTTAACGGCGATCAATTGGATCGTAAGGTTTGGAATGTCGAAAAGCATGAGAAAGGCTGGGTAAACGGGGAGCTTCAGGAGTATGTAGATTCTGATGAAAACATCAAGGTACAAGATGGTTATCTGAATATCATTCCTGTTGAAAAAGTTGAGACAACATCTACAACTGATGGACAGAATTTGTTGTCAAACGCTGATTTCAGTTCCGGTATGGACGATTGGACTGAAACAATTGCAAACTGGGGAAGTAATGGTTTTGACGCATCTGCGCAGAGCTCTGTTGCTGATGGGGCTATTACTTATACGATTACCAATCCTGGTAATGACTTATGGCATGTACAACTTAAACAAACTGTTAAGTTGGCAGCAAAAAAGCATTACACATTAAGCTACAAAGTAAAATCGGATGTTGCTCGTACAATTGAAACGGGTGTGCAGGGTGATGAAGAAAATAATTATATCTCATATGGAGCAAAAACACAATCATTGCAAGCGGAAAAAGAAGAATCAGTATCTATCGACGTATACGCAGAAGAGGGATATGATACAGCAACTTTATATTTCTCTTTAGGGCGTAAGACTGGAGATACATCGATTCCAGATGCATCTGTAGTAACAATTTCCGATATTAGTTTGGTGGAAACAACTGCAAACATGCTTCCGGCAAATGCATTTGGTGACAATGCAACTGCTGGAACAAAGGTCAAGAAATCTTATACATCTGGTCGTATCTCTACACAGAACTTAAAGACATTTACCTATGGTAGGTTTGAAGTAAGGGCAAAGGTTCCAAATGGACAGGGATACCTTCCGGCATTCTGGTTAATGGCTAACGATGAGAATGTATATGGTCAGTGGCCAAGATGCGGTGAGATTGATTGTATGGAAGTTATGGGGCAGGATACAAATAAGTTGTACGGAACCATACATTACGGAAATCCACATGCAGAAAGTCAGGGAACCTATACAATCAAAGATGGTGAGAAGTCGTTCTCCGATGATTTCCACACATTTACATGTGATTGGGAACCAGGCAAGATTACATGGTATGTAGATGGAATAAAGTATCATGAGGAAAGCAACTGGCATTCCACAACAGAAGGACAGGGAACACTTACATATCCAGCACCTTTCGATCAACCTTTTTACATTATTTTGAACCTCGCAGTTGGTGGTTCATGGGTAGGAAATCCAAACGAGACAACAAATTTTAAGAACAATCCGTTTGTTGTTGATTATGTAAGAGTCTATCAGAAAGATTCTTATGATGAGAATGTAACACGTCCAGAAGTTAAGTTTGAGCCTACAAACGAGCCAGACGAAAGCGGAAACTATATTAAGAACAGCACATTTGCAGAGGCAGAGGATTTGACAGATGATACAAATTGGAAATTCATAACTGCTTTGGATGGTGCTGCAACAGCAGAAATCAAAGATAACTCTATGGTTATCAAGACAGAAAATGCAGGTACTGTTGATTACAGTGTACAGTTAGTACAGGCAAATGTTCCTTTTGAAAAGGGTGCAACTTATGAAGTAAGTTTTGATGCAAAAGCATCTGAAAATCGTAAGATGAATGTAGATGTTAAGGCTCCAAACCGTGGATACCAGTCATATATGAAAACCCTGGTTCCAGAGCTTACAACGGAGATGAAGCACTTCAGCACACAGTTCGTAATGAAGGCAGATTCCGATGTGAATGGACGTTTAGAGTTTAATATGGGTAATGCAGGTTCAGGCGATATCGTTCTTCAGAACGTAGTTGTTAAGAAGACTGCGGATCCAGATCCGAATGCAAAGGAAGAAAAGACAATTCTTGCAAATGGAAGCTGTATCTATAATGGATCTTTCCAGGAAGGTATAAACCATCTTGGATATTGGGATATAACACCAGAAGGTGCAGATATTAAGGTAACAGGTCTTTCAGATGGAAGAAGATTGGTCACAGAAGGAAAAAGTGTAACAATCAGTCAGTCAGATCTTGCATTTAAGGAAGGAACAGCATATGCATTGAGCTTTGATGCGTATGCGCAAAATGGAGCAACTGTCGTTGCAACTGTTGGCGGAAACACATATAAAGTAAATGTTGAAGCAGGAAATGAAAAGAAAGATTATGTTGTAAAGATTCCTGCAACAGCAAAGTTTACAGACAAGACAGTTTCATTGAAAATCGAAGGTGCAATCTCTCTCGATAATGTAAAAATGGTAGAAGATGCAAAGATTAAGAACGGATCATTCAATGATAGTCTTTCAGGATATGAAGTATATGTAGACAGCGCAGCAAAAGCAACTGTTGTTGTTGACAGTTTAAAAGAAAATAATGCACTGGATGTGACTGTAGATGATACAGGTGCGGATGACTGGAGAATACAGATTAAACAGAACAATGTATTGCTGGAAAAAGGAAAGAAGTATAAATTATCATATGAGGCTAAGTCAACCATTGATAGAAAAATCAGAGTTGTAATGCAGGGTGGAGAGGCTCTTGGATGGCCGGTATACTCTGAGCACAGCGATGATCAAGATGCAAATGATGGAATTGTAACACTTACAAGTGAATATCAGAAGTTTACTGAAGAATTTATAATGACAGAAGAGACAGACGCACAGGCATTCCTCAGCATCTGTTTGGGAAATGTAGGTGGTCAGATTACTGATCAGCACAGAATTGTAATTGACAATATTTCTTTGGTTGAGGCAGAGAATCCGACACCAGAGAATCCGACACCGGAGAATCCGACACCACAAAACCCAATTGTGAAGCCTGTAACAGTATCTTATTCTACACATATACAGAGTTATGGATGGAATAAAAGTGCAGCGAAGAATGGAGCAGTGGCAGGAACAACAGGAAAGGCAAAGAGATTAGAAGCGATTAAAATTTCTGTAGAGGGAAATGAAGATCTTGGTATTCAGTATACAACACACTGCCAAGGATATGGTTGGTTAAACTGGTCATCAAATGGTGAAATCAGCGGAACAACAGGTGAAGCGAAGAGACTCGAGGCAATCAAGATTCAGTTGACAGGTGCAGACAGGGATAAATACGATGTATATTACCGCGTTCATGCACAGGGCTATGGCTGGATGAATTGGGCAAAAAATGGTGAGGCTGCCGGTACAGCAGGACTCGCGAAGAGACTTGAAGCAATCCAGGTAGTAGTTGTTAAGAAGGGTGAAAGCGTACCAGACAAGTTCGAAGGTGTAACAGCATCAGAAAAGAAAGCTTATATGGCAAGTGCAGCTGCAACAGCTGCAACAGTTGAAGGCTCAGATCGGGCACATGTTCAGTATCGTTCACATCTTCAGACATATGGATGGCAGAACTGGAAAAATGACGGAGATATTTCCGGAACAACAGGTAAAACAAAGCGATTAGAGTCTTTGAAACTTGAACTTAAAAACAAGGATTATACAGGCGGTATCTGTTACAATGCACATGTGCAGACAATCGGATGGCAGGCCGATCCAAATAAATCTGCAACATGGAAGAAAGATGGTGAGTTTTGCGGGACAACAGGAAATGCAAAGAGATTAGAGGCAATTCAGATTGAGCTTTATGGTGAGATGGCAGAGCATTATGATATTTATTATCGTGTGCATTCACAGACGTACGGCTGGATGAAGTGGGCCAAAAATGGAGAGATGGCTGGCACAACTGGTCAGCATAAAAGAATCGAAGGAATTCAGGTTGTGCTTGTGAAAAAAGGAGAACAGGCACCTTCGGATAATTACAAGGGAGCTGTTACAAATACAACAAAAACATTTCTCTCAAAATAGAAACTATCGATAGTCAAAATGGCGTTATCCATTACTTTGGATAACGTCATTTTTTAGTGCGTCTTGCGGCGCACGTTTCTGGATGGAACCTGGTTATGAAAAGAAATAAAATTGTAACAGTATTGATGCAGAAATGATGCATGCCGGATGTATGATGCAGGTTATAAAAAGAAAAACGGAAAATATCTGAAGAATTGACACATTTAGATAGAAAAAGAGCCTATTTTCTTTTTATATCAATCGTTATAATACAACCGAAAGAAGGAAAGAACTATGAGAAAGAAAGCATGGATTTTATGTACGGCAATGGTAGTGGCTTTGGCAGGATGCAGCAATGTGAGTGATAATAATACGACCGATATCATTCAGGTGAGCAGCGAGACGGTGACTACAACGGAAGCAGCAACGGAAGTTACGACAACCACCGAAAATGAAACTACAACCGAATCTGTTACGGAGAGCAATACCCCGGACAGCATATTACAGTCAGAAGGTTCGAATACAGGGAAGACGGAACCCGCTGCGACAGAAGCTAAGACGACGGAATCCCAGTCACAGGAAGGCGAGCCATCCGATGATTCGTGGAAGGAAGAGTTCGAGAAGACGCTGTATGAGGAGTATGGTGTGGTGCCGGATCATTACGAATATATCGGAAATGATGTCTATCAGGTCTATGTGAAAATCGACGATAAGATCGTGCCATATGTGGCAGTGAATTGGAAGACGGGAGATTTCCACGGATAGAAGAAAGGATAAAGACGGGTGAAAGAAATGGGCGATGCAAACAAAATCACAGGATATGGAGAACATAGAGAATTATATCGGATTTCAACGGATGAAATCCTGTATTTTGAGGCGGTAGGAGAGAAAGTGTTTGCCTATACGGAACAGGAAATTTATGAGATAAAGAATCGCCTTTACCAGATTGAAGAGAAGGTAAATTCGTATGATTTTACCCGGGCATCCAAATCCATGCTTGTAAATACAGACAGAATCTCAAGTATTGCTCCGATTTCAGGCAGCCGCGGGAAGATTATGATGGATAACGGAGAGGCCGTTATTGCGAGCCGCATGTACTACAAACCATTGCTTTCATCCATGAAATGGAAGAAAATCAGTTAATTTTTTTTGTGTTTTTTTCTGACAAAAAATATGCTATGATGAAATGCGAATTGGCATAAAGGTTAGAAAAAGGAGACACAAAATGAGCAAGAAATTACTTTTGATCAACGACATGGCCGGCTATGGAAAGGTTGCGTTATCCGCGATGATTCCGGTGCTTTCCCATATGAAATACGAGGTATTTAACCTGCCGACGGCAATCGTATCGAACACGCTTGATTACGGTAAGTTTGACATCCTGGATACAACCGATTACATGAAAAATGCAATCGCTGTCTGGGAACAGCTGGGCTTTGAATTTGATGCAATCTCGACCGGATTTATCGTGTCGAAGGAGCAGACCCAGCTTGTGACCGAGTTCTGTAAGGCACGGGCGGAAAAAGGCGTGACAATCTTCACAGATCCGATTATGGGAGATGAGGGAAAGCTCTATAACGGAATCACAGAGGAGACGATTGATTTGATGCGTGAGCTGATTTCGGCTGCGGACTATATCGTACCGAACTATACTGAGGCAGCATATCTGACCGAGCTTCCATATAAGGAAGATGGTGTGACCGAGGAAGCATATCATACGATGATCGACAAGCTTCGTGCATTCGGTGCGAAATCGATTGTGATCACAAGTGCGAAGATCGCGGGCACAGATTGCAGATCGGTTGTCGGATATGACCACAAGAAGGAAGAATATTTTAAGGTTGATTTCGAAGAAATTCCGGTACATTTCCCGGGAACGGGAGATATTTTCTCCGCCGTATTTATCGGAAAGCTTATGAGTGGCAAGGATCTGCAGACGGCAACCGCAGAGGCGATGGATGCCGTGAAGAGCATGATCGGCAAAAATGCAGATAACGTGGATAAATATAAGGGAATTCCGCTGGAAACCTGTATGGAGGTGCTTGACTGATGGCAAGACCGAAGATCCGGATTACACTGATCGACCAGAAGGGCGAAAAGGGCTGTCACAGAGGACATAAGATCGGTGATTCTTATGATTTTGATACGGAGCGTGGAAAGCTCTGCCCGATGGCGATGCATGTCGCATTTCCATATGTGGATATCCTGCGCTATGGCGGCGAGATACCGGGACAGGAGAAGGGCACCGCTGTTTTCGCATGCCCGGATGTCGATACGCTGAATGTCTTTAAAATTGAGCGGATAGACGGCTGAATGTACGAAAAGAAAAACAATAAAAATGATAGGGATTATTGATTTTATTTGAAACATTTTGTATAATACAGTCAGAGTTTATATTACATCTAATATAAAACATAATATAAATAATTTGAAAGGAGAAACTATTATGTTACAGAACCAGGAATGGGAATCATTCACAGGTAGACTCTGGAAGGAAGAGTGCAACGTAAGAGACTTCATCCAGAACAACTACACACCTTATGATGGAGACGAGAGCTTCCTTGCAGGACCAACAGATGCTACGAACAAGCTCTGGGATAAGCTTCAGGCTCTTCAGAAGGCAGAGAGAGACAACGGTGGTGTATTGAAGGAGGACGCAGATGTTGTATCCAGCATTACAGCATATGGTCCTGGTTACATTGATCCAGAGACAAAGGATCTTGAGCAGATCGTAGGTCTTCAGACAGACGAGCCACTTAAGAGAGCATTTATGCCTTATGGTGGTATCAAGATGGCTGAGGAAGCACTCGAGATGTACGGATACAAGCCAAACGAGAACTTCCACAAGATCTTTACAGATTATCACAAGACACACAATCAGGCAGTATTTGATGCTTATACACCAGAGATGATGGCAGCTCGTCATACACATATCGTAACAGGTTTGCCAGATACTTATGGTCGTGGTCGTATCGTTGGTGATTACAGAAGAATCGCTCTTTACGGTATTGATCAGCTGATCGCTTGGAAGCAGGAAGATAAGGCTAACTGCGGCGATGGTAATATGTACGATGACGTTATCCGTCAGAGAGAAGAGTTGACAGAGCAGATCAGACGTCTTCAGGAGATGAAGGTTATGGCTCAGTCATACGGCTATGATATTTCTAAGCCAGCTTCAAATGCGAAGGAAGCTGTTCAGTGGTTATACTTCGGATACCTTGCAGCTATCAAGACACAGAATGGTGCTGCTATGTCCGTAGGACGTGTATCTACATTCCTTGATATCTATATCGAGAGAGATATTAAGGCTGGTAAGCTTACAGAGGCTCAGGCTCAGGAGCTTATCGATCACTTCACAATGAAGCTTCGTATGGTTAAGTTCGCAAGAATTAAGTCATACAACGAGCTGTTCTCAGGTGACCCTGTATGGGCTACACTTGAAGTCGGTGGTATTGGTATGGACGGACGTTCAATGGTTACAAAGAACGACTACAGATTCCTTCATACTCTTGAGGATATGGGACCTGCTCCAGAGCCAAACCTTACAGTACTTTACTCTTCAGCATTGCCTAACAATTTCAAGACATATGCTGCTAAGATTTCTGTAAGAACAAGCTCAATCCAGTACGAGAACGATGATGTAATGAAGCCAATCTGGGGTGATGATTACTCAATCTGCTGTTGTGTATCTGCTACACAGACAGGTAAGGAAATGCAGTTCTTCGGAGCTCGTGCAAACCTTGCTAAGTGTCTCCTGTACGCTATCAACGGTGGTAAGGATGAGAAGTTCCTTGATAAGAAGACAGGTAAGCCAATGCAGGTAGGTCCTGACTACTCTCCTATTACTTCTGAGTACCTTGACTATGATGAAGTACTTGCTAAGTACAAGCAGATGCTTGACTGGTTAGCAGGACTTTATGTAAATATCCTGAACCTGATTCAGTACATGCATGACAAGTACTACTATGAATCAGCAGAGATGGCATTGATCGATACAGATGTACGTCGTACATTTGCTACAGGTATTGCCGGATTCTCACACGTTATCGATTCCCTTTCAGCTATCAAGTATGCTAAGGTTAAGGTTATCCGTAACGCAGAGACAGGACTTGCAGAAGACTTCGAGATCGAAGGCGAGTTCCCTAAGTATGGTAATGATGATGACAGAGCAGATAATATCGGTGTATGGCTGCTTCATGAGTTCCTTACAGACATCAAGAAGAGACACACATACCGTAATTCAGAGCCTACAACATCTATCCTTACAATCACATCTAACGTAGTATATGGTAAGTTCACAGGTAACCTTCCAGATGGTAGACGTGCTTGGACACCATTTGCTCCAGGTGCTAACCCAAGCTACGGTGCTGAGACATCAGGACTTCTTGCATCTCTGAACTCAGTTGCTAAGATTCCTTATGAGTGGTCTTTGGATGGTATCTCAAATACTCAGACAATGAACCCATCTGCACTTGGTCATGATGAGGCTGAGAGAGCTGAGAAGCTTGTAAGTGCTATGGATGGTTACTTCGATCAGGGCGCTCACCACTTGAACGTAAACGTATTCGGTAAGGATAAGCTCCTGGATGCTATGGAGAACCCAGATAAGCCAGAGTACGCTAACTTCACAATCCGTGTATCTGGATACGCTGTTAAGTTTATCTCTCTTACACGTGAGCAGCAGCTCGATGTTATCAACAGAACATTCCATGACTCACTTTAATTAGAAGTTTGTCAAAAATGTTTTTGATAGATAAGTAATTCACTGGAGTCCCGGA
>ERZ791575.931-NODE-931-length-11134-cov-2.293528_pt1 | contig 11134 bp, 10 predicted proteins | sample MGYA00509970_ERZ791575 | MGnify/ENA primary metagenome ERZ791575 (study PRJEB30046, sample SAMN00791935) | human gut metagenome | study: EMG produced TPA metagenomics assembly of the A metagenome-wide association study of gut microbiota in type 2... | reverse complement strand
TCTGAAAAATGCAGAGGTGCGGAATGGAGCATTGCCGGATGGAAACGTGCGGCTGGAGAATTTGTACTACCCAAATGTCACAGTGCAGAAGAATACAGATTCCATGACACTCCCGGAGGCAACTGTTGCAGTGGATGGTGGTGTGATCGCTGGTGGAACGACCAAACCTGCAATTCCGGATGGTAATATTTTGCCGCTTGTAGATAATAAAATTGGTAAAATTATAGTAAAAAACGACGTATTTTCCATAGATGGAGAAATATGGATGAACGGAGCTGCCTATGAAGAGAAAACACCGGAGCCGGTCACATTATCCGGTGAGCGAAAGCAGTCAGTGCAGAAAAATGACATTCAGATTCCCGGTGCAACGGCGAATCAGATATACGAATCCGTTGGTACAGCAGAATATGCATCTTATTTTTCAGGTGGAATTGTAAATAATGCGATGGTACCTGACATCAATCCGGTCGCAGTCCATACTCCGGTGGTCTGTGTGGGAATGTCGACAGATGACATCGGGTTCAATCAGCAGATCATTCCGACCAAATATAAAAGTCTGATCTTAGGGCGCACATTTACCGTGTCTGTTGGAACAGCCGGAACGCATCTTGATGAAAAGGGCTATGGAACCAGAGAGTATCGAAAATATGTGAAGGCAAGACAGGTGAAATTTCCGTTTCCGGTCGTTTCGGATGGCAGGCAGATTGCAGCAGACAGCTGGATCACCCTTCAGTCGGAGACCGCTAAATTTCTGCTTCCTGTGTCAGTGCCGGAGGGAGACTATGATATTTTTTGCCGCTCAATAGCAATTAATGCGGAAAATAATGTGGCAGAGCAGAAATATGCAAACACAGATAAAAACAACTACATAGCAACCGGAAGCGTCAGAGTGACGGTGATCGGACGGTTGTATGATTTTTGTGTGACAAACGTGATTGATTATCCAAGATGGGAGCGCGTGTTCTGGAAAGAAGGAAAGACGGAGCGGACAGATACGGTTTATTTCAGCGGAACGAATGATCTGAACGGGATCAGACAGAGGGAGCCAGACAGTCTGTATCTGGTGCCGCTTATCAAGGGCAGTCATCCTTATGACAGCAGCATTCACGCACCGGGTTTGGGATATCGCATGGAGTTTTCCGTGAGAACGATCGGAAGTATGTGGCATACAGAGGATTCTGTTGAACTTGTTCCAACCTATTACTATATGGAGCAGGATGGCAGCAGTCTGCGTCAGGTAAACCTATACCGGAAAGACAATTTACAGGAATTTTATCTTCCGGTGAGTCTGAAGGCAGAAGACCGGACAATCACGGCAGAAGGAATGCAGACGTGGCGTGGAAGTTATCAGATCCCGGCAGATGTATACATTGCCAATGCGGAAGTGGATCTTGCTGAATATGTTGTACAAAAGAAAGGCAGGATCAGACAAAAAGATCCTGTATTTCTGCGGGATGGATATTTGATCGTGTATTTTTCCATTCAGACGGTCAAAGAAGGAAAACCACATCTCGACTATGAAAACAGGCAAAATGTCAACAATGGATACTGTGATATGTGGAAAACAGAAGGATACCAGACAGTGCGTGTGGATTCGGAAGGACACGTCTTTTCATTTCAGGAGGGCATGGTGTTTGTGTTTGACCAGAAGAAAAATATGCACACGGATTACACAAGTGTCGGCACACATTAAAGATATTTTTTCAGTGTCCCTGTCATAGGATTGTTATAAACAATAAGCAGGAAGTTGTGCATATATGAATTATCTATGGGCATTTATGATTTTATCCGGAGTCATATTTTCTGCATTCCATGGGACGATTCCGGCGGTTACCGGGGCTGTGCTTGATTCTGCAAAAGAGGCAGTGACACTCTGCATCACGATGACCGGAGTGATGTCCTTCTGGATGGGACTGATGCGGATCGCAGAGAGAGGAGGAGTGATCGCCGGATTATCAAGAAAGTTAAAACCTGTTTTAAGATTTCTTTTTCCGCAGATTCCACCGGGGCACGTTGCAAATGAGCAGATCGCAGCCAATATGATCGCAAATATTTTCGGACTTGGCTGGGCGGCTACGCCAGCCGGACTGAAGGCAATGGAAAGCCTTGAAGAATTAGAGGAGAGCAGGAGAAAGGAGATGGAAGTGCAGAACGGTGCGGCAAAAAGAAAAAAAGGTCACAGGACAAAACCAGCCCCGGTGCCGCGTGGCACTGCCAACGCAGAGATGTGTACGTTTCTGATCATGAATATCTCATCCCTGCAGTTGATCCCGGTCAATATTATCGCCTTCAGAAGCCAGTATGGGAGCGTGAACCCGGCGGAAATCATAGGTCCTGCAATACTGGCGACTGTTATTAGTACCATTACGGCTGTAATTTTCTGTAAATTTGCACAAAAACTTACAAACTAATTGAAAAAAACGTACTACTTGGAGTATAATGAAATTAGTACATAAACGAGGTGTCACATATGAAAAATGCCATTTTAATTGTAGACGACAGCAGACTGAACCGGGAAACACTGGCTGACATTTTAAAAGATAAATATAACATTATCGAGGCAGAGGATGGCAGGAGCGGTCTGGAGGTTTTGGAGAAAAGAAAAGATGATATCGTTCTGGTAATTCTGGATATTGTTATGCCGGGCATGGACGGCTTTGCGTTTATGGAAGAAGCCAGAACGAGGGAATCCATCCGCAATATACCAATTGTCGTAGCAACGACAGAGAATGATTATCAAACGGAAAAAAGATGTCTCGAACTGGGCGTGTGGGATTTTATTCCAAAAGTTTTCCAGCCGGAGATCATCCGTTTCCGTGTGCTGAACACGATCAAACGGAGTATGGCACATTCGCTGGAACATGATGGTCTGACTGGATTGTATACGATACAGAAGTTCAGTCAATGTGTAAAAAGAAACCTGGAAAATAATCAGGATACAAAGTTTACATTTATACGTCTTGATATTGAACGTTTCAAAATGATCAACAATTTTTACGGAGTAGAAGCAGGAGACCGCCTTCTGGTCTATATTTCCGGTCTGATCGAAACATATTGGCAGGACGTGGAAAACTGCGTATTTGGAAGGATTGACGGGGATGTTTTTGGCATCTGTTTTCCAAAAGACGAGAAAAAACTCAATGGATTTATTCTATATATAAAACGGGAACTGAAAAAGTATAAGGCGGCTTACTATCTGGAAACAGCAATGGGAATCTACGACATTCTGGATAATAACCTTGATGTCCGGAACATTATTGCCCGTGCAACGCTCGCAGCAAAGCAGTGCAAAGGCCAGTACATGATCCATGAAGCGCGGTACACGGAAGAACTGCGTGCAAAGATCATCCGGGAACAGGATATTATCAATGAGATGGAGCATGCCCTTGAAACCGGGGAATTTGTCGTTTATTTTCAGCCAAAATATGAACTGGATCACTGCAGGCCATCGGGAGCGGAGGCGCTGGTGCGCTGGAAGAAGGCGGACGGTACGATCGTTTCACCGGGGGACTTTATCCCTGTATTTGAAAGTAACGGATTTATTATCCGGCTTGATTACTATGTATGGGATCAGGTGTGCCAGTTTATTAAGAATAATCTGGCTCACAGAGGGGATTCCGAAGTGATCTCCGTGAATGTTTCCAGAGTGAATCTGTATAATCCGGATTTTCTGGAGTCGCTGGTCAATCTGGTCGAAAAATACAAAATTCCGCCAAAATACCTGAATCTGGAGCTGACAGAGAGCGCTTTCTCGGATGACGCCCGTATGATACAGAATGCAGTAGATTATCTGCACAAAGCAGGATTTACGATATTAATGGACGATTTTGGAAGCGGATATTCTTCCCTGAACGTTCTCAAAGATATTGATATTGATGTTTTAAAGATTGACATGCGTTTCCTGTCCAAGGGATCATCAGAGGAACGGGGCGAGAAGATCCTTGAGGCTGTGATCAAAATGGCAAAATCGCTGGACATGCTTGTTATTGCTGAGGGTGTCGAGGAAGAAAAACAGGTGAAAATGTTGAAACGTCTCGGTTGTGATTACATTCAGGGATACTATTTTGCAAAGCCGATGCCGAAAAAAGACTATGTGAAGCTTCTGCAAAAGAGCCGATAGAAAAGGGTTTACATAAAATAAAGAATGTGCGTTCCTGCATATTCTTTATTTTTTTGCATAGAATTTAGAGAGAAGAGAGCTGATATAGGAATAGGATATGAAACTGCTCCTTTTTTTATCGGAAATAACCATTCCACTTCTGATTTTTTGTATTGTCGGATATGGACTTTTAAACAGACAGCCGGTGTATGAGGAATTTGTGGAAGGGGCAAAGGATGGCTTCTGGACGGTGATCAAAATCATGCCGACACTGATCGGACTGATGGTGGCAGTTGGCGTACTGCGCGCATCGGGGCTTTTGGACTGCATTGCGCAGGGGCTGGGTCAGATAACTGCAGAAATAGGATTTCCGGCTGAACTTTTTCCGGTTACTATCGTAAAAATGTTTTCTTCCTCGGCGGCGACCGGGCTGCTGCTCGATATTTACAAAGAGTACGGTGCAGATTCCACGCTTGGAAAAATGGCATCTGTTATGATGAGCAGCACAGAAACCATTTTTTATACAATGTCGGTTTATTTCATGTCGGTAAAAGTAAAGAAAACCCGTTATACGCTTGCAGGTGCATTGCTGGCAACAGTGGCAGGTACGATCGCAAGTGTGGTGATCGTTTCCTATATGTAACAATGTCTGTGGAACTTAAGAAAGCCGCTTATGCTGGAAATGTCAGCGGCAAATTTGACAATTATGCGGAATGAGACTATAATTCATTTGTGCATGGAACGGAAATATACCGTTCATTCAGAAAAATATCGCGGGATGGAGCAGTCTGGAAGCTCGTCGGGCTCATAACCCGAAGGTCATAGGTTCAAATCCTATTCCCGCAACTCTTAAAAGGCTGTCACGTGTGTGGCGGTCTTTTTTGTGCGATCAACATAGAAAACTTTGTTAAAAAATAAAATAATGAATGGCAGAAACAAAGCCATGTGCTATACTAAAGATATTCATTCATACAGAAAGTTTAGCAGAAACCAAAGCAAAGAGGGGATCAGCATGAGCAGTATTGAGACATTTTTACAAATGGTAAAAGAATCTGATAATATCGTATTTTTTGGCGGAGCCGGTGTGTCCACCGAGAGCGGCATCCCGGATTTCCGGAGCGTGGATGGACTTTACAATCAGAAGTATGATTATCCACCGGAAACGATCCTGAGTCATTCTTTTTATGTAAACCATACGGAAGAGTTCTATCGTTTTTACCGGGATAAAATGCTCTGTCTTACCGCAAAACCGAATACGACACATTACAAACTGGCAGAGCTGGAAAAGGCAGGGAAATTAAAAGCGGTCGTAACCCAGAATATTGACGGACTGCATCAGGCGGCCGGAAGCAAAAATGTTCTGGAGCTGCACGGCAGCGTCCACAGAAACTATTGCAGAAAATGTGGAAAGGAATTTGACGCAGAGTACATCTTAAATTCCAAAGGCGTGCCGGTATGTGACAGTTGTGGCGGACAGATCAAACCGGATGTTGTTTTGTATGAGGAAGGATTGAACCAGCAGACATTAGAGGATGCAGTCTACTATATCAGTCATGCGGACATGCTCATTATCGGCGGTACGTCACTGGCGGTTTACCCGGCAGCAGGACTGATCGATTATTACCGTGGAAATAAGCTGGTGCTCATCAATAAATCGACGACGTCGATGGACAGCCGTGCCGATCTGCTGATCCAGGCAGGACTGGGAGAGGTTTTCGGACAGATTGAGGTATAAGTTTGAAGGGAATGTTGGGAAACTTCCGGGCTTTTGACTGGAATTTCAGGCTGCATACACTGCAGATGAAATGATTACGCAGAAAAGTGGGATAAACAATACAGACTGAGGGCAGGAACAGATATGGAAAAATTAGAATATGAGGTAGGCGATATCGTCAGATTAAAAAAACAGCATCCGTGCGGCAGCAGTGAATGGGAGATTTTGCGCGTGGGAGCGGACTTCCGGTTAAAATGCACCGGCTGTGGACATCAGATTATGATCGCACGAAAGCTTGTAGAAAAAAATACAAAAGAAATTCGAAAAAAAGCTTGAAATCATGCAAAATCCGTGCTATAGTAGATGCTCGTGATATATTATTATTCCTTGCTCATTCACTGAAAGAATGGGCCAGAGACCAAAAGGAGGAAAATTCGCATGAATAAATATGAGTTAGCACTCGTTGTCAGTGCAAAGATCGAAGATGATGCGAGAACAGCTACAGTAGAGAAGGCAAAAGATTATATCGTACGTGCCGGCGGTACTGTAACAGAAGTTGAAGACTGGGGTAAGAAGAAATTAGCTTACGACATCCAGAAGATGAGCGAAGGTTATTACTACTTCATCCAGTTCGAAGCTGAAGCAACAGTTCCAGCTGCTGTTGAGCAGGATGTCCGTATCATGGACAATGTTCTTCGTTTCTTATGCGTTAGAAAAGACGAGGCATAGAGAGAATCAGCAGGTGTAATGACCGCTGGTCATAGAAGAGAGGAAATCGTATATGAATAAAGTTATTCTTATGGGACGATTGACCAGAGACCCTGAAGTACGTTACTCACAGGGTGAACAGGCAACAGCAATCGCAAGATATACACTGGCAGTTGACCGCAGATTTAAGCGTGATGGAGATCAGACCGCAGACTTTATCGGATGTGTGGCATTCGGTAAACTTGGTGAATTTGCAGAAAAGTATCTCCGCAAAGGAACAAAGGTTGTCGTAACCGGACGTATCCAGACAGGAAGTTATACGAACAAAGACGGTCAGAAAGTATATACAACAGATGTTGTTGTTGAAGAATGTGAATTTGCAGAGAGCAAGAATGCAGCCGGTGACAATTCCGGGTTCACACCTTCAGACAGACCATCACCAAGCAGTGCAGCAGGCGATGGCTTCATGAATATTCCGGATGGAATTGATGAAGAGTTACCATTTAACTAAACCTAACAGGAGGTAATAATCATGGCTTTCAATAAAGCAGCAGATAGAGAAGGCGCTCCAATGAAGAGACGTCCAATGCATAGAAGAAAAAAAGTTTGTGTTTTCTGTGGAAAAGATAACGTTATCGATTACAAAGATACAAACAAATTAAAGAGATACATCTCTGAGAGAGGAAAAATTCTTCCTCGCAGAATCACAGGTAACTGTGCAAAACACCAGAGAGCTCTTACAGTAGCAATCAAGAGAGCACGTCACGTAGCTCTTATGCCATACGTTTGCGAATAAGCTTAGGAAAATCAAGACTTCCCGGGTTCGGGAAAAGTGATTTGACACAAGTTTGACACAACATTTGACACGAAAAAAACAGGAAAGACCAATTATCCTCGGGTAGTTGGTCTTTTTGTGTGTCGGTACAGGATCATTTTGGATAAAAAGGAAAGAAAGATGAAGAACAGACTATACGATGCCACAAAAATCGACTGGGACAATCTCATGTTTTCCACAAAGGAATTATGGATGCTGCTTATCCCGATCATGGTCGAACAGATGTTAAATTCCCTGATGGGAATGGCAGACACCATGATGGTGAGCAATGTGGGAAGTGTTGCAATGTCAGCGGTTTCACTTGTGGATTCTATCAATACGCTTGTGATCCAGGTGTTTGCAGCACTTGCCACCGGAGCGGCGATCATATGCTCCCACTATCTGGGAAAAGGGGATGAGAGAGGCGCAAACAAAGCGGCGAGGCAGATTTTCCTCACCGTGATCGTGATTTCTTTAACGATCACGGCAGGCGGACTGATCTTCTGCCGACCGTTGTTACGTCTGATTTTTGGAGCTGTGGAGCCTGCGGTTATGGAGGATTCCATTATCTATTTCCTGATCACGGCATCTTCCTATCCGTTTATTGCCCTGTTTAATGCAGGAGGAGCCTTTTACCGTGCAGGCGGAAACTCCAAATTCCCGATGAAAATATCAATCATTTCGAATGTGTTGAATATCATTGGAAATGCAGTCCTTATCTTCGGATGTAATATGGGAGTGGCAGGAGCGGCGATATCAACGCTCGTCTCAAGGGCGTTCTGTGCCATTGTTGTTTTGTATTTCCTTCGAAAACCAAAACAGAAAATCGTGCTGAACCAATATCACACAATTCGGCCGGATTTTCCGCTGATCGGGAAAGTACTTGCGATCGGTATTCCTGCCGGAGTGGAAAATGGCATGTTTCAGTTTGGAAAACTTGCAATCCAGTCCACGGTTTCCACCCTGGGAACACAGGCAATTGCGGCGCAGGCGATGACGGTAATTTTTGAAAATGTCAATGGAATTGCAGCAATCGCTGTGGGAATTGGACTTATGACCGTGGCAGGTCAGGCGTTTGGCGCAGGAAGAAAAGAGGAAGCAAAATATTATATTATAAAATTAACAGGATATGCAGAGATCGTGCTGATTATTTCGTGTGCGGTCACATTCCTTATCAGTCGTCCAATCATGCATCTTGCCGGCATGGAGGCTGAGAGCATGGAACTCTGCTATCAGATGCTGATCGCGATCACGATCGCAAAACCAATCCTCTGGGCACTGTCTTTCATTCCGCCATATGGACTCAGAGCAGCGGGGGATGTAAAATTTTCTATGATCACAGCTACGTGCACGATGTGGTTCTGCAGGGTGGCACTGGCGGTTTATCTGATCCGTTTTCAGGGATTTGGACCGATCGCAGTGTGGATCGGTATGTTTGCAGACTGGGGAATCCGAAGCATTATCTTCTCCATTCGTTTCCTGTCAGGCAAATGGATGGAAAAACACGTGATTTAAATAATACAAAAGTCTTTAGAAAAATTAATGTTTTTTTAAAGACTTTTTTTGTTATAATGTGATAGGCTTTTTTCATAAGTTTAAGGAAAACGGAAGAGACTGACAAAAGGATTACACAATATGAAAAAGAAATTGAGAAAATATATCATACTTCCATTGCTGGCAGTTTTATGGTTATGTGGATGCGGAAAAAAAGAGGAGACAGATACGGAAACGGTTTATGCCGACAGGGAGAAGAACCAGGAACTTGCGGATTTCCTGATTGCTTATTATCAGATACCGGAAGAATTTTGTACGGAGACACGCTACTATTATGACAGGGTCGATCTGAACGAAGACGGAACGGAGGAAATCCTTGCGGTGGTGGTTGGCGAATATACGGAATGTGACGGCGGTGATCCGGCAGTGATCCTTGAGCAGAGTGAACAGGGATACCAGGTGCTGGAGAGGTTTGCGTATGTCCGTACTCCGGTGTATGTGAGCGATACGATGACTGACGGATGGCATGATCTTATTTTTCCGGCATACGGCGGGGAAGAGGGAACTGGATTTCGGGTTTTCCATTATCAGGATGGCATAGGTTATCAGAATGAGAACATGGAATTTATGGAAGACATGGACGAAAATTTTTGCGGAAAAAAGATGATCGCAGACAATTTTATTGATGATATGGATAAGGGAAATTATCTGACCTTACGTGAAACACCTTTATCGGGAAATTAAATCAGAAAAATAAGCTTTATATTATACCCTTTCAATGATATAATGGAATACAAATCGTTACTATTTTGCAGATTTTTAAAGGGTGTGAATATGAAGAAAACGAATATAAAATTAAAAGGAAAGCTTCGCAGATATTTGAACTGGCCTTTGTATCTCACCATTGTATTGATTTTGATGGATGTTGCAATGTATGCACAGGACATACAGATGGGAGCAGAGTTTTCAGGATTTATCGTTTTATACGTTATCATTGTACTGATATCAAACAGGCGGAACAGACCACTTCTGATCAATGAGCTGGTGAATTTTGCCACACAGTACGGAACTGTACAGAAACAGCTTTTGAATGATTTTGAGATTCCGTATGCATTGCTGGATTATAATTCGAGATTTCTGTGGATGAATGAAAAATTTACAGAGATCACAGGCAAGGACAAAAATTACCATAAGTCAGTGACCACAGTATTTCCGAGCCTGACCAAGGATATCCTGCAGAAGTCCGAAGCGGTAGGATCCATAAATGTAATGCTGGATGACCGCAATTACCGTATTTCCATGAAGCGCATTTATTTTGATTCCGTGACAAAGGACAGTGCTATCGTGGCGATCAACGACACGGATGAGTATCTGACTGCCATATATCTGTTTGACGAGACAGAACTGAATCGTTATATCAGGGAGAACGAGGAGCAGAAGCTTGTTGCAGGACTGATCTATATTGACAACTATGAGGAAGCGTTAGACAGTATCGAAGATGTAAAACGTTCTCTTTTGATCGCACTTGTAGACCGCAAGGTCAATAAATATTTTACAGAGATCGATGCCCTGGTGCGTAAGATCGAGAAAGATAAATATTTTGTTGTATTCAAATACAAGTATTTAGAGCAGCTCTCAGCAGATAAGTTTAAGCTGATCGAGGATGTCAAGAGCATCAAAGTCGGAAATGAGATGGCGATCACCTTAAGTATCGGAGTCGGTGCCGGAGGTGTCAGCTATACACAGAATTACGAGTACGCCCGCATGGGAATTGACCTTGCATTAGGACGTGGCGGCGATCAGGTCGTTGTAAAAGAAGGCGAGGAAGTCACTTATTACGGAGGCAAGGCAAAACAGGTAGAGCGTAACACCAGAGTAAAAGCCAGAGTAAAGGCTCATGCACTCCGCGAGATCATCGAGAGCCGTGAACATGTGGTCATTATGGGACATACGATCAGCGATGTAGATTCTTTAGGCGCAGCGATCGGTGTGTACTGTGCAGCCCGTGTGCTTGGCAAGAAGGCGCAGATCGTTTTGAATGAAGTCACGACATCCCTTCGCCCGCTGGTAGAATGTTTTACGGAAGAAAAAGGTTACCCGGCAGATTTATTCATTAAGAATGAAGAGGCGCTTCTGATCACAAATAAGAATACACTGGTCATGGTTGTGGACACGAACCGTCCGAGCTACACAGAATGCCCGGAGCTGTTAAACCGTACCGACACGATCTGTGTATTCGATCACCACAGACAGAACAGTGAAGTCATTGAGAATCCGGTACTTTCCTATATCGAGCCATATGCGT
>ERZ791575.930-NODE-930-length-11152-cov-2.119582_pt1 | contig 11152 bp, 10 predicted proteins | sample MGYA00509970_ERZ791575 | MGnify/ENA primary metagenome ERZ791575 (study PRJEB30046, sample SAMN00791935) | human gut metagenome | study: EMG produced TPA metagenomics assembly of the A metagenome-wide association study of gut microbiota in type 2... | reverse complement strand
GTCCGCGCATTGGAGTATCAGGGCATTGAAGCGGGAACGCTCATGACGGAACTTGCCGTGCAGCACGTCTTCATCGGGTCGTGCACCAACGCCCGGATTTCAGACCTGAGAGCTGCCGCTGCCGTGGTAAAGGGACGCAAGGTGGCGCCGGGGGTTCGCGCTCAGGTGGTGCCGGGCAGCATGCGCGTGAGAAAGCAGGCCGAGGACGAAGGCTTGGCCGAGATCTTCAAGGAAGCAGGATTCGAATGGCGTAAGAGCGGCTGCTCGCTGTGTTTGGCCATGAACGATGACATTTTGCAGTCGGGCGTGCGCTGTGCATCGACCACGAACCGAAATTTCGAGGGGCGCCAGGGAAGAGGTGCGCGCACGCATCTGGTGAGTCCGGCCGCTGCTGCCGCAGCTGCGATTACGGGCAAACTGACCGATCCCGCAATGCTGTAATACGAAAGGAGCTCAGAAATGGACAAATTTACGTCGCTCACGACCGGTGCCGTTGCCTTGGAAGCCGACAATATCGATACCGATCAAATTATGCCCAAGCAGTTCCTGCGCGGAATCGACAAGTCGGGACTCGACAAGGGGCTCTTCTACAACCTCAGGCACAAGGCGGACGGCTCGCTGGATCCGAAGTGTGTGCTCAATTCCCCTGCTGCGGCTAAGGCCGCCGTACTCCTGGCCGGCCCTAACTTCGGATGCGGTTCAAGCCGCGAACACGCCGTCTGGGGGCTTTTGCAAGGTGGTTTCCGAGTGGTTGTGGCGCCGAGCTTCGGAGAGATCTTTTACAGCAATTGTTTCAACAACGGCCTTTTGGCGTGCAAAGTTTCGGTCGACGATTTGGAAACGCTTTTTGATGTCCTGCGCAAGGATCCTCAAGCTGTTTTTACTGTTGATCTCGCCGCACGGACGGTTTGTACCGGCGACATTGTTGTCAGCTTTGTGATTGCACCGCGTCACAGCCGCATGCTTGAGCTGGGCCTTGACATGGTCGATACGACGCTCTCCGAAATCGATGAGGTCAAGCAATTCCGTGAGCGCCATGAACGGGAGTTTCCGTGGATGAGCGGATTGCCCGGCAAGGCCAAGCGCGTGTTGGTGGCAAGAGGTGAGTCGTTGCCTTAATTCCGAAGTCGGGGAGGGGGCGAACGGTACCGATTACAATGGATCTATCTGTGTTGACGCTTCCTATTCCGGAGGACGAACGCAAATGAGAAAGCTAATTGTCATTTTGAGCTTCGCAACCCTGTTGACAGGTTGCGAAACAATGCCTCAGTCTCAATCTCAATCGCTTGTCGTGCCCTATGACCCGGAGGTGACTACCGTAACTTCAAACACGGATTCGGAAGCCTTGATGAAGCGGCGGATTGCCGAACTTGAGGCTCAGCTTGCCGAAGCAAAAAAAGTATCAATGCAGGAGCGTGAGGCAGAAGCACCTGAAGTTGGGTACTACAAAGTGTTCCAGACTCTGGACGATGGGGCACTTGCAGAAAGCTGTGACAGATCGGATGCTTTGGTTTGTTTTGGAAAAATCGTATTCATTCCCAAATCTGTGGACGGAATGTTGTACGACGACAAGATGGTCCGGATTAACAACCCGCAAGTCATTGATGTTCTGAAGTACGAAAATCGAATGGGCGTTCAAAAGACCGTCCCCGTTGTTGTCGAGAAGAAAAAATGACAGGGAGCCGATAGTTTTTCATGGACAGACAAAAACAGCGCGAAATTCGCGCTGTTTTTGTCTGAAAAGTGAACCGCAATCAGTTATCTGCGGGGGCCTGTGAAGAAATTCATCAGAGCGGATCGCCCGAACGTAACAACAGACGTGCGATTTCGGCGGCGTTGTGCAGATCGAGCTTGCGATAGGCCGAACCGCGATGCACCTGAACCGTCTTTTCGCTGATGCCGAGATTTTCGGCAACCTGCTTATTGCTCATGCCGTGGGCGACCATGCGGATCACTTCGCGTTCGCGCTGCGTGAGCTGCATCAGACGGCTGCGGAAGGAGGAGAGTTCCATTTCCGTGCGGCGGTGGTTGAGGTTGTTCATCACAGCGCTGCCGATGGCGGTCAGAAGACGCTGATCGTCGACGGGCTTTTGCAGGAAGTCAACGGCGCCGAGCTTTAACGTGCGCACGGCCATATCAATGTCACCGTGGCCGGAAATGAAGATGATCGGCAGATCAATGCCGAGTTCACGCATCTTGTCCTGGAGTTCCAGGCCGCTCATGCGGGGCATGCGAACGTCGAGAACGAGGCAGCCGGGACGCTGGAAATCGCCGGAGCTGATGAAGTCCAGGGCATCGGAATAGACTGCCACATCCCAGCCTTCACCCTCGATCAGAAAGGCCCATGAACGACGCATTGCGTCATCGTCGTCAATCACGCGCACCAGCGGCTTCAGCGACTCCACTTTGATTTCTCCGGTCATATAACCCTGTCTGTCGGCAAGGTTGACAATATTACACGTAGTGTCGAAACATTGGTTCAGACACCTACCCACTCTGCCGCGCATTTTAGCAACAGGCAAAGCTTCCGTTACAAAAATTCAGAAACTGGAGAGAACGCCGAGTTTCTGAAGTGCTTGACATGCCTTAATTGCATCCGGATTACTCAATTGCCCGTATAACAAGCTTTCCTTCAGTGTTGTCAAAGGGATTTGTGCCAATTTTGAGCAACGTCCTACCGACTGTTTCCGTAGGCCTGCCTCGGCCCAATCGTTCAGGAAAACTTCACCTGGAAAATCGGTCCTCGGTGCATGGGATCTAAACAACGCCTCTTCAGAGGGGAGTTGTTTAGACTCATAAGCTCATGGAAACAACAAAAAGGCGCCTCAATGGGTGCCCTCAGGATGGTCAGGCCAAAAGCAGGATGCCTGCGAGAACCCAGACGAAGAGAAAGACGGTGTTTGCAGTCATCAGAATGATCGGCGCCCAGCCTACGGCCTTGAGCTTGCCGAGGCTCGTTTTGATGCCGAGCGCGCCCATTGCTACGAGAATGAGAAGCTGCGAGGCCTGAGCAAGCGTGTCGCTTACCGACGTCGGGATGACTCCGGCGACATTGAGTGCGGCGAGCACCACGAAGCCGATCAGAAAGAGGGGAATTTGCGCAAAGGGATTGACGGTCTTGGGGCCGTTGGGTTCTCCGTGTTTGCCCTTGGCGGCAAACAACGCCGTAAAGACGAACATCATTGGAATGAGCATTGCCACGCGCAGCATCTTGGTCATGGTTGCGGTCTGAAGCGCGTCGTTGCCGAGCATTGCGCCCGCGCCCACCACTTGGGCTACGTCGTGGATGGTGCCGCCCAGAAGCAATCCGGCGCGAGACGATTCAAACCCGAGAAGTTCGCAGAGGATCGGGTAGAGGATCATCGAAATCGTGGACAAGGCCGTCACGGTCACGATGATGGCCAAAAGAGCCTGCTCTCTTAATGCCTTTTTGTCGATCACGAGCGCTAAGGCGGCTGCGGCACTGGCGCCGCAAATGGCAACCGAGGCGCCGGCCAGAGCACCTTCCGCACGCGGCCATTTGATCCAGCGGTTCAAAAGCATGGAAAAGGCCACGGTTGCAAAGACACCCGTGATGAGGACGGTGATGGAGCCCAGGGAGAGCTGCGCGAGTTCTTCGGCGGTGATGCGCGCGCCGAGAAGTCCCACGCCGATGCGCAGGAAATTTTTGGCGCACAGCTCAATGCCCGCCACTGCGCGATCGTCCTCGGAGATGAAATGAAACGCCATGCCGAGAAGCAGGGCGTAGAGAACGGTCGGGCCGCCGTACGTGTTGGAGACAAACAGTGCGGCGGCGCCGATCACGACGGAAGATAGTACGCCGCGCCAGCGGCACTCAATCCAAGATTTCATAGGAACCGGGATCCTTGTCGGACCGAAGGAGAGAGAAACAGAAAGACGTAGATGCGCCGGAAGAAAGAGTGCCGCCGACAGGGAGAATCTTACGGATCAAGATTCCGGAAAGGGCGAAAAAATCGTTAAAAATGAAGGGTTTATTGACAGGATCGGAAAGGGGCTTCCTATGGCCCCGGGTTTGATCTGACTGAGAATGTAAGGATAAAACCATTAATTTGATATTTATCAAGTCCTCACCGGCGGCCAGACACAAAAACGCCGCTTTGCAGAGAAAGGCAAAACGGCGTTGATGTCGGCCCGGGTCGAAAAGACTGGAAGCGTTTACGCCCGCACGATACGGGAATTGACGATTGCGGCGGCTTCGCCCACCGGCAGCATTTCCTTCTTGTCGAGGCTGCGGCGGCAGACGTATTCGACTTCACCGGTCTTCAAGCCGCGGTCGCCGATCACGATGCGGTGCGGCACGCCGATGAGTTCCCAGTCGGCAAACATGGGGCCTGCGCGCATGTCGCGGTCGTCGAGTATGACGTCGGCGCCCAGGTCCTTCAATTCGGCGTAGAGCTTGTCGGCGGCTTCGCGCACGGCTTCGCTCTTGGCGTAGTTCATCGGGCAGATGACGACTTCAAACGGAGCGATCTGATCCGGCCAGATGATGCCCTTGTCGTCGTGGCACTGTTCGATGGCAGCGCCCGCAACACGGGACACGCCGATGCCGTAGCAGCCCATTTCGAGAACCTGAGGCTTGCCGTTTTCATCAAGATAGGTTGCCTTCATGGCTTCGGAGTACTTCGTGCCGAGATAGAACACGTGACCGACTTCGATGCCGCGCTGCAGACGGATCTGCCCCTTGCCGTCCGGGCTCCTGTCGCCTTCGACGACGTTGCGCAGGTCGGCAACCTTTGGTTCGGGAAGGTCGCGCCCGAAGTTGGCGCCCGTGTAGTGAAAGCCCGTTTCGTTGGCGCCGCAGCAGAAGTCGCTCATGTTGGCGACGGTGCGATCGGCGTACACCACGACGTCTTCGGAAATGCCGATGGGGCCCAGAGAACCCGGATCGGCGCCGTTAAAGTGGGTGCGGATTTCTTCTTCGGTGAGGTTGCGCACGAAACGGGCGGGAGTTCCCACGACGAGCGTACCGGGCGCCACGGTTTTGCCTTCGGCAACGAGACTGCCAGCGCCGACAATGGCGTTTTCACCTACGACGGCACCGTTGAGCACAATCGCGCCCATGCCGATCAGGGCGCCGCTTTTGACGGTGCAGCCGTGCAAAACGGCGGCGTGTCCGACGGTGACGTTGTCCTCAACGACGCAGGGAAAGCCTTTTTCCGTGTGAATGACGGCATTGTCCTGCACGTTGCTGCCGACTCCCACCGTGATGGACTCCAAATCTCCGCGCAATACAGCTCCCGGCCAGATGCTGCTGTTGTCTTTGAGTTCGACGCGACCGATCACTTGGGAGGATTCTGCGGTCCAGGCTGAAAAAGATACCTGAGGGACGTGGTTTTCGAAGGAGAATCGAGCCATAATCGTACGACTGCTAAACGTCATAATGTTGCTTGGGGTTCGGATTGTACCGACACCAAAGCGTGATCGACACGGCAGTGATCTTTGTAACCGCGATAGACGAAAGAAGGAGGCTCGGTGGGAACGCTTGATTTGCACATGCACTCAACAGCCAGCGACGGCAGTTTGGCGCCGGACGCGCTGGTACGGTTTGCGCGCGAGTGCGGCGTTCGCACGATGGCTCTGACCGATCACGACACGGTGGCCGGTGTTGATCTTGCGCAGCGTACCGCGCAGCTCGAAGGCCTTACTTTTGTCACCGGCATTGAAATCTCGACGATCTACGCCGGCAAAAACATTCATGTTGTAGGGCTTGGCATCAATCCGCACGACGAAGAGTTGCTCGCTGTCACAACGACGATGTGTTCTGAGCGAGATCGCCGAGCCGTTTTGATGGCAGAACGTTTTGCAGAACTCGGCATTGAGGGGATGTTTGAAGAGGCCATGACTTTTTCGGCCCGCGAAAGCAATCTCTCGCGTCTGCACTTTGCCAAGGCGCTTATGAAGCGCGGCATCGTCAAGAATCAGCAGGAAGCCTTCGACAAATACCTCGGCGAAGGAAAGCTCGCGTATGTGGCCGCTCCTTGGGGATCGGTGGCCGACGCCGTCGAGCTCATCCACAAGGCGCGCGGTATTGCCGTGTTGGCTCACCCCGGTCGTTACAGCTTCTCTGCCGACTGGCAGCTTGATGCTTTGGTCGAAGGCTTTGCCGAATGCGGCGGTGATGGCATTGAAGTCGTGAGTGGCTCGCAAAGTCCGTCGTTTACCGAGAAGGCGCTTCAGTTTGCCCGTTTTTACGGATTGGCCATCAGTACCGGCAGTGATTTTCACAGTGAAGCGGGGACTCGGCCGGTTCCCGGAGCGCAGGGCGAACTGCCTTCGGGACTGCCGACCGTGATGAAGATGCTGGGTTTGGAGTCGGTCTGAGTTGCTCCAAAGTTCTTTGCTTGTCGGATTTTTCTTCTAATCTTCTACGCAAAATAGAAGATTAGAAGAATGTAGAAGAAAAGCGGAAGGCATCCGTTCTCGATCACCTTCCGTCTGTGTATTCCTAGGAATTTCCTAGGCATTTGCTTCCGAAGCCATCTTGCCGAGCGCATCAAGCAGCGCCTGCAAGGCTTCATCCGTCGTTGACCACGCCGTGCAGAAGCGTGCGATTGTACGGCCGTCGCTGTGTTTGCCGCAGTCTTCCCAGATGAATTTCCCTTTGAGATGCTCAATTGCAGCATCGTTCAGCAGCACGAACTGCTGATTGGTGGGCGAGTCGATATAAAGCTCGATGCCGGCACGCACGAAGGCTGCTTTAAGCTGCATGGCTTGCTCAATGGCTCGCTTGCCGATCTTCCCGTAAAGATCATCGGTAAAGAAAGTCGAGAAACTCAATCCCGCAAGACGACCTTTGGACAGAAGTGCTCCGCGCTGGCGCTGAGCCGAGAGGAAGTCGCGCGTAAGCTTCTGATCCGTGATAACCAAGGCTTCGCAGCCCAGCGCACCGCACTTGGTGCCGCCGATGCAGAAGGCGTTGGTGAGACGTGCGTAGTCTTCAAGTTTGATGTCGCCTGCAGCAAGCGCATAGGCAAGACGCGCGCCGTCGACATAAAGAAAGAGTCCTTCTTCGCGGCAGACCTTGGAGAGTTCTTCGAGTTCCGCGAGGCTGTAAAGAGTTCCCAACTCCGTCGGGTTGGAAATGTAGACGAGCCCGGGTTCCACGTAGAAGATGCGTTCGGCGTTGGTGCGGTAGGAAACAAGCGCCTTCTTGACAGCTTCGGCCGTCAGCTTGCCGTCGACAGCGTCAATTTCAAGCACCTTGTGGCCGGTGGCTTCGATGGCTCCCGTTTCGTGTGCTGCAATGTGGCCGCTCGGTGCCGCCAGAACACCCTGCCAGGGACGCAGAACGGCAGAAATCAGGGAGAGGTTACAAATCGTACCGCCCGCAAAGAAGAATACGCCGGCGTCAGGACACTTGCAGGCTTCGCGGATTTTCGCTTCGGCTTCCTTGCAGAACATGTCTTCGCAGTAGCCGGGCACTTCGGTGAGATTGTGGCGAAGCAAAGCGTCCATGATCTGCGGCGTGCAGCCGGCGATGTAGTCGCATTGAAATTGATAGGGAGTAGCCATGATTTGCAGCCTCAATAAGAGAAATTGCTTTTAATTGTCGCGATCTGTCGTCAACTGTTCGAAAATCTACTGACGCATCTCTCGAATGATCTCGTCAGGAGTGTCACGCATTGATGACCGGAACGGATTGATGTCAATGCCGCCGCGTCGGGTAAAGCAGGCGTACACCTCAAGCATTTCCGGCGCAAAGGCTGTGCGCAAGTCGTGAAAGATCTGTTCGACGCACTGCTCGTGGAACCCACGGTGGCAGCGGTAAGAAACGAGATATTTCAAGAGGCCGGCCTGATCAATCGCCTTACCTGTGTAGGAAATCAGAATGCTTGCCAGATCGGGTTGCCCCGTGACCGGGCAGAGGGAGCGGAAAACGGAGGTCGAAAACGTTTCGGTAGCCGTCTCCGAGCGATTTTCGTCAAACTTCAGATAGGCCGGCTCGGTTTCATACGCGTTCACGATATCGCCTTCAGACAGCGTCAGGGTGTCAAGATTGATGCCCGGCATCGCACGCACGGCACCGGGATAGGCGGTTACATCGTAAAGACGTACTTCGACTTGTTCCCCCAGACGGGACGACAGGTCTTCGGCCATGCGGTGAGCCACTTCATCTTTGCCGCTCATCTTGGTCATGGCAAAGGAGCCCGCGTAGAGCTTCAAAGACTTCGACTCCACAATGGAATGCGTGCTGGCCGGTACCAGAAGTTCACCCACGGCCGTCTGCGGGATGCCCTGTTCATTGAGCCAAGAGAGCTCATAGAGGCGCCAGATGTCCGTGCCGCGGAAATCATGGTCGCCGATGGCATCGCGCCCGAGTGCGCGCGGAATCGGCTGAAGCAAGTCCGGGTTGTAGCGATCGCTGTAAACAGTGTCCTTACCAAGCAGCGTGTTCTTGGGTTCGGGCATCAAAACCGACATGGAAGTCCTCTAAAAAAATTAATCAGTGAAAAGCTTCAATGAGCCGAAAAGCTTGTGCAGACGCTCTTCGTCAAACGGAAGGTATTCGGCAATCGTTAAGCCTGCAATTTCTGAGTTAGTGGCAACAAGATGCAGGATTGAAGCAAGTTGATCCATTGTCATGCGTCCACCTCCTGAACCGTCTCCGACAAGATTCGGATTAGCGAAATAGGTGGAGTGGAAGTACTGAGGATCAAGTACGTCGATATCCAGATGCACGAGGACATGATCGAACTTTTGCACAAACGCTCTGATGTCGTCGTCAGAAACGAAGTTTTCTGTCTGCACTTTGTAGTTGACGCCTAAGTTGTCCAGGAACTTGGCTTGATAGTCGTGCAGTCCCTGACGACCGACATAAAGTAGCTCATCGGGCTTGAACGCGGGGTTTTTCATGAGTCCCGCCATTGACGGTTCACCGGCTCCGAGCAATGCCCCCAAGACCATGGCGTGTGCATTGGGATAACCGTCCTCGGGCATGGAAACGTCCGGATGAGCATCAAGCCACAGAATGCCGCTGTTGGGATAAAGCCCGTGCAGATAATCGAATGGTGCCTGGGATACCAAACAATTGCCGCCGATCGTGATGATCCGTTGCGGGGCTTCGTTTTCAATGGCGGCTTGTGCGGCTCGAATGCCGGCGAGCACTTCGTCTTTTCCGGCGATGCCGTCTTGAACTTTGCGCTGACGACCGTCCGGAGCTGGAATGTCAACTTTGACCAGCGGTTGATTCGGATTGGCAGGAAGAATGTGCTGCAGCAGGTTGGCGCCGAAGTAGTAAGTCTCAAGCCCGCCGCTGAGCCAGTCTGGATAAAGCAGACGAATGGTTTTCATAAATTTGCAGGAGCAAAAAATCAGTCGAGTGGTCAGTCGGATTATAGGCAGGAGAGGATTTGCTCAATGGATGCTTTTTATCATAAAAACGTCATAAAACAGACAAAGACTCGTCACAGAACTGTCACGGCTTCGATACAAGCAGCTCTCAAAATGGCGTCTGCCCAGAATTCAATTTCAAGACGCTAAGAAATGCTCACCCTCAAACACATCAACAAGAGCTACGGAAATCGAACCATCCTTTCGGACATTTCGCTCTCCATTCGCAAAGGGGAAATTGTCTCCATCCTCGGTCCGTCGGGCTGCGGCAAAACGACGCTTCTGAATCTGATTCTCGGCCTGACGCAAGCTACCTCGGGCAAAATCATGTTCGACGGCGAGGACCTCACGAATGTGCCGATGCAAAAGCGCGGCTTCAACATCGTGTTCCAGGACTTTGCGCTGTTCCCGAACTTGAACGCTCACGACAACATCGTCTACGGTCTTCGCAACAACCCTTCCGCATCCACTCCCGAGGAAGTCAATGAACTGATTGATCTTCTGGGATTGAGAAAGCATCTGCACCAGCGCATCGACGAACTTTCCGGCGGTCAGAAGCAGCGCGTGGCCATTGCCCGTACGTTGGTTCTCAAGCCTCGCATTCTGCTGCTCGACGAACCGCTCTCGGCTTTGGACGGTCTCATCAAGGAGTCCATTAAAGAACGAATCCGCATGATCGCCCGTCAGTTTGAGCTCACGACGCTCATTGTGACGCATGACCCGGAAGAGGCGCTCACGCTCTCGGACCGCGTGCTCATCATCAACAACGGACGCATCGCGCAGTTTGCCGATCCGATGACGATCATCAACAAGCCCGCAGACGATTTCGTCAATGACTTCATCATTTCCCAGTTGATGGTCAAGCGCACCAACATCCTGAAGCTGTTCAGCGGCCCAAACCCTAAGAACGCCGCAACGCTCAAAGCCGAATCCGGCGCTCTGGCTTAAGTTGCGGGATGACTGTCATGACCACTCTTACGGATAAACTCTTCGGGCGCGAGCGCCGCGAACTCAAGATCGTGTTTGCCCTGGTGGTGCTCACGCTTTCGGCAGTGTTGCTCTATCCGCTCGGCTGCGTTTTGTTTCAGTCTATCTTGGACGGCAACGGCAGCCTGACACTTGCGAACTACACCTCGCTTCTTTCGGAAACGCGCTTCTGGAATGCGCTTTCCAACAGCTTTGCCGTGTCGGGCTTGTCGGCGGTTATCGCTGCTGTGCTTGCCTTCGGCTGTGCCTACGGTCTGCATTTCACGCGACTTAACCCTTGGGCCAAGAAGGTCTTTCAGATCGTCATTCTTTTACCGCTTTTTCTGCCTTCGATCACCTACGGCTTTGCGGTGATCTATTCCTTCGGACGTCTGGGGCTGGTGAGCCAAATCTTCGGCGTGCTGCCGTTTTCGATCTACGGTTTCTGGGGGCTGCTGATCGCTGACGTAATCTACACGCTCCCGCCCGCATTCCTGATCCTTTCCAACGCCTTCCACTACATTGACCGCAACACGATTACGGTGAGCCGCCTGATGGGCGACAGTCCCTGGCGCACCTTCTATATTTCTGCGTTGCGTCCGGTTGTGGGGGCACTTTGTTCGGCCTTTATTCTGAGCTTCTTCCTGTCCTTCACCGACTTCGGCATTCCGGTCTCGATTGCCGGTCAGTACGACGTCATTGCCACCGAGCTCTATACCACGATGATGGGTGCGGTGCCCGATTTTGGGCGCGGTGCCGTAATCGCCATGGCGATGCTCGTGCCTTCGATTGCCTCGGTGATGCTTTTGAAGTACGTCGAGCGCTTCAACTTCCG
>ERZ791575.929-NODE-929-length-11153-cov-113.307353_pt1 | contig 11153 bp, 7 predicted proteins | sample MGYA00509970_ERZ791575 | MGnify/ENA primary metagenome ERZ791575 (study PRJEB30046, sample SAMN00791935) | human gut metagenome | study: EMG produced TPA metagenomics assembly of the A metagenome-wide association study of gut microbiota in type 2... | reverse complement strand
GTGAAAAGGCAAAAAATAAAAAGGGGTGCGTCACAGACTTATGACACACCCTCATTTTGTTATTATATAATATTACGTTATACTCCGGCATACTTATAAAGACGCTTTATAACTTTATCCTTGTTCCACTGTTTCTCGTATGCATTCTCTTCGTACGCCTCACATTTTCTGTCTATAAATGATCTTATTTCAGAATCACTTTTACCTTTCTTTTTTAGAATGTCAATACACTTACATGTAAGGTCGTAGTAATTTTGGGCTTCATCACCCAAATTATCCTGAACAGCAATTATATCAAATGTGCTATATACTCTATCAAAATCTCCAGCTTCAAGGTAGGCATTATTAAGAGATTCACGTACATTTCCTAAATCCCATTCATTCTGATTTTTATGGCTTGTGTACGCACTTATCAGAGCTTCTGCTTTGCCCAAATCTCCTTGTTGGATGGCTTCGTTAACGAGCTCAGTTGTTTTGCCAGCATCAAATTCGGCTTTATTTGCTCGAATTGTGAAGAAAGCGGCAATTATTATAGCAATGATTATGCCTATTATTATAAACTTATATTTTATCAATATGTTTATCCAATAATTCTTTCTGGCTTCTTCCTTAGCAGCTTCAGATTCCATCTCGACTTCTTCAAGCAAGTGTTGTACTTTTGGGTTATTGCCATAGTACATTCTTGCTTTGCGAACATAACGCTCTACTTCAGCCTTGCTTTTTTCCACATCTTTTCCAGATTTGAAGTCAACCAAAGCAGACTCAAGATGCTCGATAATCTCCTCCAACTCCTTACTTGCCTCAGGGGTGATGTTGCCGCCACAGTTAGGACACTTGTCGGTCAGTTCTGGAATGGAGCTACCGCAGTAAGGACAGGTCTTGCCACGACGCTTGTTCACAGCAGCAGCTACTGCCTGATCTGCCTTTTGCTGCTGTGCATCGATGTACAGATCAACCTCGTCAACATTCAATCCCAGAGTCTGTGCCTTGTTCAAAAGAACCTGACGCTCCTTGGCAGAGATGATGCCGTCGGTAAGGTACTCTTTGATGAGGTCATCAAGTTCCTGTGGAATTGCACCTTCCTTCTTAGCAGGCTTAGCTGCCTGAGGAGCCTGTGCTTCCATTTCTTTCTTGCGCTTAGCAAGACGACCCTCAAGTACCAGTTCAAACTCGTCGCGGTCGATGCCCATGGCCTCGGCCTTCTTGAAGAGAAGATTCTTCTCTTTGTCAGTCAATACACCATCTGCCAATGCAGCAGTGATGAGTGTTTCTAACTTCTCGTTGTACATAGTAAAAATAATTTTATTTGTTCACTTGTTTTGCTATTTTACAAGATTAATAACTTGATTGATATTGTCAATCATATCGTCAAGTGTTTTATCTATATTTTTAGTAACGTTATTTAAATCGTTATAATAGAAAACTCCAAAAGAATTGTATCGGGGCTTATCTTCTGATTCCACTTTCTTAGGGGGAACCATAGTTTCAAGTTTAGCTCCTCTAATGATCCTATCAGTCTCTTCATTCCAATTCTTTGTATCATGTTTTTTGGAATATTTTGGCTTTTTCGTAAGCATATCTAAAAAACCGGCTCTCAAAGGATGGTTACCTTGCTGTTGGAGCACAAAAATACCCTTTTGGGGAATAAGATACTTCAATTCAAGGAGGGCTTCACCATGGTAATAGCTAACTCTCATAAATAATTTGTCTTTATTTTCAGTACCTTTTTCTCCCCAGATTTCTTGATCAGAAGTGACTATTATTGGCTGAAAATCTTTACCAAGCTTCTTTTCTGATTTCTTGGCTAATTGCAAGGCACATTGGTGCATAACAAGTTTCTGCCATATATCTTTACAGCGCAGGGGGGAAGAATCCATTTTTTTGAGAATTTCCCAATTGTCAGTATATTTAATTTGTTCCAAATTGTTGTTGATATAGGTGTAGAATGCATCAATAAACTCGCAATATTTTTCTAGAAGTTCCTTGTAAAACTTATCTTTGACAAGATCCAGATTGTCGTGTAGGGTTTTAGAGTAATCTGCATATGTCACAATTATCCATCCGGATTCTTTGACAGCTTCTTTGTCTAAGAAATCTTCAGCTAATGTGAGTAAGATATACTTTGTCTTTGGAAGTTTGGCGTTTTCTTTCCAATTTTCAAATTTTACAGTATCGAATCTGTTTAACCCCAATTCTGCTTTACATTGTGCTTTGGCTGCCTCTTCGTTAAGATCGTCAACTTTCTTTTTATAATTATCAAGCTGAGCTTTATAAGCTATGCTCTTGAATTTATTTTCTAGAACCAGACGGATTTTTCCCGTTTCTGATTTCTTATCGTTGATTATTTTCTCGCAAATACTAAAATCAAAATTCTTGTATTCGCGTTTGACTTCCATACAATCTGTATTATAATCAAAAGTATCTTCTCCTAACCAGGTAGAAAGAATCTTTTTGAAAAGGGTTTGCGTATTCTTATTTTCTGCTAACCATGCCAAAAAATTGCTATGAAACAACTCTTTGGATGATAAGGATAGATGGAAGATGGGATTGTTCTTTAATTTTTCTACAAATGTATCCATAATTTCTGTTTTTATATAAATGGTCATTAGTGTCCCGTTAAAATCGGGATACTAATGATAATTAATGGTTTAATATTTCTAATTGTTATCTGAAGATATCATAGATTTAACAATCCATTAATCTTATTTTGCTTTCAAAGCAGAGAAGTCACGGTCATTTTCTTTAAATGCCTTTTTAAGAGTTTTGTAGCAAGAAGTTTCTTTCCAATCATCATCATCATTAATTTTTAATTTGAAAATACTACCTACGACTTCTGCATTATCCAAATCTCCATTATTTATATAGGCATTAATCAATGCTAAATACATATCATCAAACTCACTTGCGATGCTATAGCTACTTTTGTATACTTTTGGAATAGAGAAACTGGCTATCGTAGTTTTAGCGGAATCAAGGTCACCTGTGCCTATCAATTCAACAACTTGATCCCCAAGCTCTTCGACTTGTTTATTTGCGACATTTAGCTCTTGTTGATGTGCTTTGGCTTCTTCACTGTTTTCTGATATAAAAGCTGGAATCATACACATAAAACTAAAAAGCATAAGACAAGCAAATGCAATAAAAATATTTCGTTTAACCTTTTTTCCCTTTGCAATTGTTTCTTTTATACTTTCCTCAGTCTCTTCTACCAAGCACTGTACCTTTGGATTATTGCCATAGTACATCTTTGCTTTGCGAATATAGCTTTCAATCTCAGCTTTGCTTCCATCTGTTGGCCATTTTATGTAGCGTTCCAATTTGTACTGAAGATCATGTATCAGGCTCTTCAGTTCCTCACTTGCCTCAGGTGTGATGTTTTTGCCACAATAAGGGCACTTGTCGGTCAGCTCAGGAATAGATTCACCACAGTAAGGACAGGTCTTGCCACGACGCTTGCTCACGGCAGCAGCCACAGACTGGTCTGCCTTCTGCTGCTGAGCATCAATGTAGAGGTCAACCTCGTCAACATTCAATCCCAGAGCCTGTGCCTTGTTCAAAAGAACCTGACGCTCCTTGGCAGAGATGATGCCGTCGGTAAGGTACTCTTTGATGAGGTCATCAAGTTCCTGTGGAATTGCACCTTCCTTCTTAGCAGGCTTAGCTGCCTGAGGAGCCTGTGCTTCCATTTCTTTCTTGCGCTTAGCAAGACGACCCTCAAGTACCAGTTCAAACTCGTCGCGGTCGATGCCCATGGCCTCGGCCTTCTTGAAGAGAAGATTCTTCTCTTTGTCAGTCAATACACCATCTGCCAATGCTGCAGTGATGAGTGTTTCTAACTTCTCGTTATACATAGTAGATAAATTTATTTGTTATTATATTCTTTTATTTGTATTATAGCTGCCGGGAAATTACATCCCCGGCATAGTAGGAGGCATTCCCGGCATCTGTGGGGCGATGCCTTGGAACAATGGAGCAAGTTCTGCTACATTGCCGGCAAACTCCCACTGCGCCATACCGTTCTTCCAAACGTATGACTGCTGGGTGAGCTGACCCTGCTGAACGAGTTGCTGGAGCGTGTTCCAATCGCATGGACCATACTGCTGACCATTGATGCCAATATAATACTGTACCTGAGGAACAGCAGCACCCATTCCCGGCATCTGAGGCGCACCACCCATGCCTTTCTGACCTGGCATCTGAGGTGCTCCGCCCATCTGACCCATGTTGTTCATACCACCACCCATAGTCTGCTGGCGGAAGGCATTGATACCATTATCTGTAGCATTGTTGAGAACACCAGCATTGAGGTTTGCCTGATGAGCACCCATAAAGGTCTGCTCTGTCTGGAGACGAGAAGCACGCTGCATCTCCTCACGCTGAATACGCATGGTTTCACGCTGGTTCTCCAAGTTCATGCGCTGCAACTCCTCTTGACCGCCGAGGTCGAGTTCCTGCTTTCTGCCCATGGCATCGAGATTCAGCTCAGACTGCTTCTTGAGCATATCCTGCTGAAGGTCGTTGTTGAGGTTGAAGTTGGAAATCTGGGCATTGTGCTGAGCCATCATACGCTCCTTCTCCAGGTCGGCAGTGAGGGCTTTGAGTTCACGGTAACCACGGCTCTCCTTATCTACGTTGATGCCTGTGATGTCGAGACTGCGGATGGTGATGCCGAAAAGCTTCTCCACCTGTGGAGTAACACGCTGCTGAATGAGTTCGCTAATCTCAAAAATCTTGCGCTCAATCTGAACTACAGGAATCTGAGCGTCAGAAGGGGCATTGCTAACTACACTCTTGATGAACTTGGTGAGCTGGCCACGAAGCTTGTTCTTGAAAGTCTCGTCGCTGTAACCCTCATTTCGGTTCACACTGTGGAAGAGATCCATGTCCTCGATGGCATATACTACGGCACCATGTACAGATACAGGTACGCCATAATCTTGCAGGCGTGGGTCGAAGACATCAAAGTAAGGGATGGCGAAGTTCAGCTGACTACCCTTGCTCAGGTTGCTGAGGTTGGTCAGGTTGTTCTGTTCCACTCTTCTCGCTGCTTCCTCGGCAGCCTGTCTTTTTTCTTCTTCTACTTCCTTAGAAGATTTAAACCCAAAAAATCCCATATGTTTCAGTTTTTATGATTGTTATTATTTTTGTTATTTACTTTAGAGTCCTTTTGTAGGGGACAGATTATTTCGTTGTATAGATTCGCTTCGTCTTGCCCTGGGCATCTACTTCTACGAAGGTGTCTGCTCCATATTGGCGGCTTGCGTCGTGATAGTTGAATGAATATCCCGTTTCGTAATTGCCGTCGATGGTAGGTCGGCTTACCTGGTCGATGCTATCCAGCATTTCCGGTTTCAAGCCCAGCTGCTGGTACAGATGCTGCTCTACCATGTTTCGGATGGCATTGAGATTCTCATCCACATAACCACGAATCTGGTCGATGAGCGACTGGTTGCTCTTGTCCTTCTGCAGCAGGCGCTGTCGCATGGTCTTCTTGAGCGGAGAGCCGTCGGCCTTGATCGGAGCTGGTGGCATCGCATCATTCTGCAGTGCAGATTCTACCACATATTCTCTGCGACGGACATGGAGCATCGGGTTGCCGTAGAGACAGAACATCAGGGCGGTGCTCATAGAGAAACAATCATCCTCTACATGTCGGCACATGTTGAAGTAATCGCACTTAGCCTGGAGCATCGCCTTTCCGCCCGTCATACCCTTGAACTGATAGAGCGGATAGAGGCGCATCAGCACCTCGCTGCCTGTGCCCGGATTCAACAGAAGTTGGCGGGCTTCATCCGTTTCCTCATTAGAGAACATCGGAACTGGAATGAGCGAACCCGTATAGAGCAATACGCCACCTCCGTAGAGGGCGCTGAGCAACATGGAGTCGTTTCGTTTGTAACCGGCATATCGGGCTCCGAAACAAGCCACGGTATTGAAGACTCTTGCCCTGCCTTGGTTGAGGAGCGAAGGATTGAATGCTTCATCCTCACTATAGAATCCGCACATACCCTCTGCATCGGCACCATGAAGATTGAACATCAGCATATCTGCCTTGTCCAAAGACTTGCAATAGATGCTGAGGCTTTCCGAATCTTCGGTCAGCAGCTTCGGACTGATATACATTCCGTTGCGAATCAGCTCTGGATCGTCGGTATTGTAAAGAAGCGGCAGGTGCTGGGTCATCGTGCAGCTGGCTGGAATCCAGTCGCGGTTGCTGATCATCAGAACATTGCCAACAGGAATACCGCCGCCATACATACTGCTGATGTTGAAGTAAGCACCGATGTCGCTTCGGATATCCGTATCGAGCTGACCGTCTTCCAAAGGCAGACGAGCCACATTGTTGCGGGCGCAACCTACGGTGAAGTCTGAATCGCGACTATCCAGCAAATCTACGATATAGGTGCCTTCGAAGGCATAGCAGGTATCTGTAGGAATTCGCTCGCCGCCATACGGCCATGGGTCTTCGACGCGAGGGATAGGAATCACATCGTCACCTCCTATTATAAATAGGTGTAGGTCGGGACCTGCTGTCAGGTTGTTGTCTGCGATGCAGCGGGATACTGCTTCATTGCATTCTATCCAGGATGGAGTCTTATGGGTGGAATCCAGTCCATATTGCGCGATGTCGAGAAATGTCCAGTACATCTGCTGGTCGTAGGCATTCTGTATGAAGTCGTTGAAGACATCATATACTTCCTGGATGGAGCAACCGTATTTTCTAGCCAGTGCATTGCCATCTGTCAGGATGATGCCGTAGTGGTCTTCCAAGGGGTCGGGCTGGTCGATGGGTTCATCAGCTGTTCTTGCTTCTGATGCCATCTGCACGGCTTCCGGCTGTGGAGCTGCCTTGCTTTGTCCCGGCATAGGGGGAACCGATGAGGCTCCCGGCATAGGGGGAGGAGTTGCACCGCCTGGCATACTTGCCATTTGAGGCTGCTGACTGATCGCATTGACGCTTCCCAGTCCCATATTATTGGCAGCCTGCAGAGGATTGAAGCCTCTCATCTGGTTGAGCTTCACGTTCTGGGCATTAAACTTTGGCATCGGAGGAGGTGTAGGCATCTGAGGTGGAACAGCCATCTTGCTTTTTTCCTTCGGGATGAATTCCGAAAGGGTCGTATCGCAATAGAACTGATACCATTCTTCTGGCTGAGGCTTATCCTCCAACATCTCCTTTACGGCATACCATAGGGCACTTAGCGGTTCACTCATTCCGTTTTGTACGGCCTGGTCGAGATACTGGATGGTCTGCTGCCTGTAGTAATCCTGCTTTCCATTCTTGTGGTAGTCGGCAAGATTATCAAGAGCCATCAGTAGGGCGATGTCGCCTTGCGGACAACCGAAACCGCCCATTCTTGGCAGAAGCACGGTGGCATTGTCGATATTGCCGGTCTTGATGAACGCTACATGAGCCCAGAAGAGTTGCCAGTAGTTATCGGTACGGGAACCGAAGAAGGCTAGGGCGCACTTGTCGGGATACATCGAGGCAAGCAACAGATGATAGTAGAACTGGATGTTGTTATCATTCGTCATCACACGTGCCAACTGCTCCAGACTGTTGAACTTGCGTTTCAGAATGTCGGTATGGTTGGTCTGGATGGCATTGAAGACCTCGGTCAGAATCTGCTCTGCCAGGAATTCGTTGCCCTTGCTGCCTTGCAGGATATGGATGTTCTGACGTACCTGATCTATGATCTGGTTGGCTCTTAGGGGAGCAATATGCCATTGGATGCTCAACTGGTTGAGCTCTGCCAACTTCTGATTATCCAACTTGCCATCCACCAGTCGTTCCTGCACAGCCTGCAGAAAGAGAGTCTCATTCTGCTGATAGATCTCAGTCTGAGTCTTCTGTGCCTCATATACAGTCTGGTTGTTAACCGTACTGTTGTTGGTGGTATGGGTTGTTGTTGAGGTGTTATAGTTGTTTTGCGTATTGTGGGAGTCGGAATGGATTCCGCCTACCACAGCCGCATCACCATCAAGTTTAATATCGCTCATAGTCTGATTACTTTATATGTTTAGACTTCTTGTTGCATTTTCTGGAGAGGGCTTACCATTGGAACGGTGCGCCACAGTCTGGACAGTTTGGAGTGCCTGGTGCAATGTGGATGGTGTGTCCACAGTTGTAGCACTGGCATTCTATCAATTCCTGCTGAGGAGCTGCCTGTTGTGGAGCTGCTTGGCTTCCTGCAGAATTTCCACCGAGTCCGCCATTGAAGGCGTTCAGATTGTTGGCGGCAGCAGTGCTTACCTGCGAGATGTTGTTCATAGCCACATCCTGGGTATGATCTACTCGCTCCTGCTGGCGTCGGTTTTCCTCTTCCAACTGATTGATGCGCTGTTGCTGCTGGCTTTGCTGGGTGCCGCTGATGCCGGTGGCTGTATCTTTTATCATGCCAGCCATCTTCATCATGGCTTCCATCTGAGCATTGCTGTTCTGCTGCTGCATCTGTAGCATCTGCTGCATCATCGCTTCTTTTTCTGCTGCAGTCTGTCGCAGATTTTCGGCTTCCTTCTCGCCGCTATAGGCGTTTGCCATAGCTACCTGTGCATCTCCGGTGAGGTGGGAGAGTTGTGCGGCACGAATCTGTTCGGCGGTCATATTGGCGAAATGGTTGTCACGATTCATCTGTTCATTACTCTGAATGGTGGCTACGTTTTCTTCGTGCTGATATTTTTGCTGGTCGAGCTGTGCCTGCATCTGAGCCATCTGCTGCAGCTTGTCCATCTGGCGCTGGTGGCGGTTGGCTTCCAACTGGTCATCGTCCATCTTTTCCTGGCGGTTGCGCTCATAGGCAAGGCGGTCGTCTTCCAGTTTCTCGTTGCGTGCCAGGAGATGGTCTTCCTTATCCAGTTCGCGTTGACGCATCATCTGCTGGAAGTCGTAATCATCCTCCTTCGCCTTTCGGTTGAAGTCGCGGTTGTATTCCTTTTCTTCCTGCATCCACTGGCGTTCACGCTCTTCGTCTTCGATACCCCAGTTACGGCGGCGTTCCAGATCTTCACGTTCCCAGTCGTGGTCGGTGCGGGAATCATCGAGTGCCCATTCTGCCTTGAGACGGGCTGTGTCGATGTTCTGCTGGCTCTGGATGCGCATGATTTCCGTGATTTCCTCACGAGGAATCTTCTTGTGTGCAAGTTCATCTTCGAGCACTTCCATTTCCTCCTGCTTGACCAGACGGTTCTTGCGGAGGTCTTCCAGGGCTTCGAACTCCTCTTCCTGGGTCTTAGCCTGGCGGATGCGCTTCTGACTTTCGAGCATCTGGACGAATTCCTCCAACTCATCATCGTGGAGCAACTGGTCTTTGTTGATGCCCTGGAGGGCATGGCGCAAATCCTCGGTGTTTTGTGCAGAAGAAATCTGCTGGGAGTTGGCCTCAACTTCCATTCGGTTTCGGAATTCTCCGGTGCGGTGCATGAAGTCGAGTTCCTTCTCTGTGTTATAGAGCTGGCGTTCTACCTGACGGAAACGCTCAAAGTCCTGGTTGCTGTCGGTGATATTCAGAACCTGAGTGCATTCTATGCCGAATACCTGCTGGTTGATGGTCTGTCGGATTTTCTCTTTCAGTACATTTACAGTTTCGGCAGTCAGTCCGGCAGACTCGTAGTTCTGGTTGCGAAGTTCCTGGCGCAACAGGGTTTCTACGGTACCATTGAGTAACTGCTGTAATTCTCTAGTTGTTACGCTGTTGTGGTCGGTAAGATAATTGGTAGCGAAGGTATGAATATCGCTGATGCTCATCTGGAGAGATACTCCAATCTGTACATCATGGATGCCCATCGGAATGGTGTATGGCTGGAAGGCAAGTTCGCCATTCTCGTTCATCGCTCCACCGAAAGTGAGGGTGAAGAAACGGTTGCTGACGATATAGACCGACAGGATAGGAGCCTGGATGATGCGGGCTAAGATGCGGGCATAATCCAGTTGGCGCTTCTTGGCTTTTTCTTTCTGTTCACCTTTCTTTTCGCCGAAGATGATGCGACCGAGCCAGTTGAAGCCACGGCCTACTTCTCCTACGATACCGAGCTGGCGGAAGGTAGGCTCAGCCTGGCGCTTGCGGTCTCGTTCACGCTTTTCGGCTTCAGCCATATCTTTCTCAGCCTTTTCTACCGCATTCTTGATAGCAGCCTGCTCTTCTTCTACAGACTTATAAAAGAGGTATGCACCTGCTGAGAGGGTTGAAACCAGCTCACCATTGGCAAAAATGATGGCGGTGCAACCTTCCTGAACGATGATACCTTTCAGTTTTTCTATTTCGTCGAGTTCCCGTTCGCTAATCTTGCGAGCGATTTCTCCTGGTTGGATATTCCAGATGGTTCTGCCTCTTACCACGTCAACACCATCCACAGCTTCCATACTGCGGCGGTCGCGGCTACGTTCAGCTTCTCTTTCGGCTGCAATCTGTGCCTGTTCAGCCTGCTGCTGTGCATTTCTGGCATCACGGATTTCCGACTGGCTTTCAGTAGCTTGCTGGTTAACGGCTCTTCTCTGTTCTTCTGCAATCTGGCGATTGAGCGCACCACCAGTCATGGCGTTTGCTACAGAGCGAACGGCATTGGTAAACATACCCTTGCTGGCTTGTGGAGACTGTGGAGCCTGAGGCATTACTGGGCGCTGAGGCTGCATCGGTTTTGGGGGCATACCCGGTGCTTGAGGTCTCATAGGTTGAGGCTTCATAGGCTGTTGAGGAGCCATGGCTTTCAGTGGTTGAGGACGTTGAGGCTTGCTAACTCCTTGTGGCTGGGTTGGAGCCTGTGGTTGCAAGTCAATAGGTTGTCCACACTTCGTACAGAATTTCATTCCCGGTTGCAGCATTGCGCCGCATTTCTTGCAATATGTCATAATGGTTATTGTTTTTGAGATTAAATGACTGGTTATTGTATCAGCGCAATAAATATAGCTATTAGCAGAATCACCCAAAAGAACTTGATGAAGCATCCTATGCATCCAGTGATGCCTTCTCCTAAGAGTCCTCCGAGAAATCCCAAAAGCTGTATTCCCCAGCCTAGAATGCCGAGAAGTACAAATGCTCCGATTCCTATTAATATGATAATCATTTACTTGTTTGTTATTTCATTCTTAGGCACAAAAAAAGTGCGAACCAATTTCATTCTGTTCTGAAGGTTCTGGACTACCTGTACACAAAGAA
>ERZ791575.923-NODE-923-length-11218-cov-6.701066_pt1 | contig 11218 bp, 10 predicted proteins | sample MGYA00509970_ERZ791575 | MGnify/ENA primary metagenome ERZ791575 (study PRJEB30046, sample SAMN00791935) | human gut metagenome | study: EMG produced TPA metagenomics assembly of the A metagenome-wide association study of gut microbiota in type 2... | reverse complement strand
ATATAAAATATATCCCTATACTTACATTCTCATATTCCTTACTCCGACCGACACACTTGTTACATACTCATATTCTGTTTTTTTGACATCATACATTCCATCATATTTCTTTATTATCTTCCTGACACTGCCTATACCTCTGCCGTGATTTTTATAATAATCTATGTTTCTGGCTTCCGGCGTGTTTATATAATTATTCTTTATAATAAATACTATATTATCTGCGTGGCATATAAGCTTAATATCTATATATGCATCCATATTATTCTGAAGTACACGGCTTACAGCATGTTTGCTGTTATCTATAAGGTTGCCTATAATCACGCCAAGGTCACTATAATCAACATCCAGCTCCTCTGGCACTTTCACGTCATAGGTTATATTTACACCTTCTGGCACTTCTGATAACTTATATGACAATATACTGTTGACCCTTAAGTTCGTACAGTACTTTGGCTGCCCGGCTGTGTTAATATTATCAAGTATATTATCAAGTTCTTTTTCGGCTTCATCATAATCCCTTAACTGTATGGCATAACTGAGCGTATTCAGTCTGTTCTTAAGGTCGTGTCTTATGTCCTTAAGCTCCTCCTGTGCCTCTTTGATATTACCATACAGCCTGTTATTCGTGTCTATCTGTATCTTAAGAATGTCTTCCTCATAGCTATGGCGTGCACCTGTGTCTATCTCTATCATACTTATGCATACAATATCCTTGGCTATGCATATCACAATCATAAGTATTACATATACTACATACCTGTCATTTATCTGCTGCGGCATTAACTTATACACCATCATAAGAATTATATTCTGTACGACAACCGTCATTATAACAGCTATATCCGTAATCCTGCTTACGCTTACTTTTCTATAATTGTTATATCTGATAAATGCAAACAACATTATTATACTTACAAATATAATAAATGGAATTATATAAATCGATGCTGTTTCCTCAGTATACACTATACTGTTACGTTTTATGCTCCATATGACTTTAATGACAACCGATATATTAATAAGCATATTTACATATATAAGTACTGCCGATATATTTTTATACAGCAGAGGAATGTCCGATATATTCAATATAATAAGAATAAGCGCAAGTACAGCACACAATATATAATCATCATATAATATAAGTCTGTACAGGCTCACACTTATCGCTGCCATTATTATTATGCTTTTTAACAGCTGCTTTGTATCAATAGCTATCAGCCATCTTATGTTATGACGTATTCCTGCCTGTGTACTATTATCTGTATCATATTCGCCTGTATATTTCAGGGACTTGATAAAGCTTCTATATATTATGTATTCAGTTATTCCAAGAAGTATAAACCAATATTCCCACACCATCAGTACTCTCCACGCTTATGTTACAGACACGTATTTATTAAAGCCATCAACGAATTCCCTGCCGTAACGTCTTGCTATCGAAACCGGTACTTCCTCGCTTTCACGCCCTGTCTTATACCATACCATATCTGACTTTATTCTTGATATATACTTATAGTTTATAATTATCGAACTGCCTGCCATTCCAAACATATCAGAAGGGAATTCTTCTTTGATATCCTTTATCTTTCCATATGTCCTGTATTCTTTACCAGATGTTACGATATTAATATACCGCATATCTGAATATATGCACACTATATCGTTATAGTCTATCCTGTATACAGACTTTCCTATATGAAATATGAACTTGCTGCCATCGCCTGTATACAACTCGTTAATCTCACTGAGTATCATACTAAGACGTTCTTCACCTGCTGGCTTTACTATGTAATTAAATGCATGTACATCAAATGCTTTCTGCATATAATCCGTATGGCTTGTTATAAATACTATAACAGCCTCCTTATATCCCGCCTTTATCCACTTTGCAAGACTTATTCCATTGTCATCGCCAAGCTCTATATCAAGAAAATACACATCATATGGTATATTCTTATCATTAAGTTCTTCTTTCATATCCTCTGCACAGTTATATACATCTGTTTCTGCCTTTATTCCAAGCTTATCCGCTGTCTTATCAAGAAGCCTGACAAACATATCTGCCTGTACACTATCATCTTCGCACAATGCTATCCTCATACAATTCTACTCCTCATCAATGCAGCTTATGCCGGCACTTTAACCAGTACTGACAGACAGACCCGCACCTAACTAACGAGCAAGCCAGCCTCCATCAACTGCAAGTGTGAAACCATTAACATAGTCTGATGCCTTAGAAGCAAGGTATACTACAGCACCTTCCATATCCTCTGGTGTTCCCCATCTTCCAGCAGGTATCCTGTCAAGAATAGCTTCACTTCTGTCTGCATCATCCCTTAACTGGGCTGTATTGTTAGTTGCCATATATCCCGGTGCAATTCCATTTACATTGATGTTATACTTTGCCCATTCATTAGCCATGGCTCTTGTAAGACCTATAACAGCACTCTTACTTGCTGTATATGAAGGTACTCTTATTCCGCCCTGATATGAAAGCATAGAGCATACATTGATAATCTTGCCGCCTTCACCCTGCTTTATAAGCTGCTTTGCAAATGCCTGACTTAAGAAGAATACCATCTTTTCGTTGACCTGAATAACTGAGTCCCAGTTCTCTTCTGTGAATTCTATTGCATCCTGTCTTTTGATAATTCCTGCATTATTGACAAGTATATCTGCTCTTCCATATGCAGCAATGGCAGCCTCCATAACCTTATCTATAGATGCCATATCTGAAAGGTCTGCTAACACCTCTGTAAAGACACCGCCATCTGCTTCAATCTTATTCTTAGTTTCCTCGCAAGAACGCCTTGCAACTCCAAGCACCTTAGCTCCTGCCTGTGCAAGTGCAACGCACATTCCCTGTCCAAGTCCTGTATTAGCACCTGTTACAACTGCTACTTTACCATCTAACTTAAATAAATCTAATATCATATAATCCATCCTTTCTTAACTCTGTTAATATAAAACAGGACATTATAATCCTGTCTTATATGTAACACTTTTATGTCTGCTGCCGTCCGGTTCTAATTAAATCCTATAAGCTTATTCATAACCTTATAGCCAGTCTTTGATATTCCCCTTCCAACTCTTCCCGGAATATTAACTGTACTTCCAAGAAGGCTGTATCTTAACTCCTTATACAACTGCTTATCTGTATCCTTGACATACTTCCACAGCTCCTTTTTCTTGTTAAGATTTTCTTCTGTACCCGATATGATAAGGAATATAGAAGAAACCTCCATCATTATCCTTAAGTATGTGCGCATATACTTCCTGCACTTCTCATTCTCTGGCGTATTAGAAATATATGAGTCTATCAGTCTTTTAGTAACCCTTAACTGCTGGTCTATTCTTGATATCATAACCTTTTCATTGACTGACTGGTCATCTCTTCCTATAAAATATCTGTAGAAGTTAGTATTGATATAATACATTTTCTTAACACTAGGAAGTGGCTCAAATACAAATATGTTATCAACATAGAAGGTATGCTCAGGAAGCTTTAATCCACAATCCTTGATAAGCTGTGTCCTATATATAACTGAATGCATAAGAATATACTGGTCTACCTTGAAATGTCCCATATCATCCCATCCAAACATCTTATCTACAGGAAGTGCATTTTCGTAGTGGATAACCTTTTTTCTCTTAGCCCCTACCTTTTCATATACATAGTTAGCTATAACCATATCTGGCAGGTCATCCTTTTCCACAAACTCTTTAAGCTTAGCCAGAATTTTCTTATAACTCTTTACATCTACCCAGTCATCGCTGTCAACAACCTTAAAGAATACACCTGTTGCATTGGCAAGACCTGTATTTACTGCCTGACCGTGGCCGCCATTTTCCTGATGTACAGCCTTTACTATGTGTGGATACTTTTCTTCATACTTTCTGGCTATTTCTAATGTATTGTCTTTCGTTGAGCCATCATCAACTATGATAACTTCAACATCATCCCCTCCTGCAAGGCATGACTTGATGCATTTTTCCATATATTCAGCCGAATTATAGCATGGAATTGCAAATGATAATAACTTCATATGTATAATCTCCTTTATATGAATTGACTACATTCTGTCAGGACACTTTATGCCAAGAAGGTCTGTGCAGGCCTCAAGTATTCCCTTAGTGAGTGTAATGAGCGCTATATAGCTCTTCTTCTGTTCCTCATTCTCTTCTGCAAGTATCTTTGTATTATGATAAAATCCGTTAAATGCATTGGATACTTCATATATATACTGGCATATTCTATGTGGCGCATTGTCCTTATATGCGCTTTCTATTACCTCCTGGAACTTGACAAGTGACAGTGATAATGTCTTTTCTGACTCCTCCTTTGCTGGAAGTATCTTAATATCGTCAAGACTTCCGCCATTTTCCTTATACTTTGCAAGAATTGACTTAATTCTTACGATTGTATACAGGATATATGGACCTGTGTTACCCTCAAATGATGCAAATCTGTCTATATCAAATACATAATCCTTTGATGCCTGATTAGAAAGGTCGCCATACTTAAGCGCAGCAAGACCAACTATCTTAGAAGTCTCCTGTGCCTCCTCCTCTGATACTGACCTGTTCTCCTTAATCTTGTTAAGTACTGCATTATCAATGTCAGCTATAAGATGCTCAAGTCGCATAACTCCGCCTGAACGTGTCTTGAAAGGCTTTCCGTCCTTTCCATTCATAGTACCAAAACCAACAAATGTCATATTAACGTCAGGTCTTATTATTCCTGCCTTCTTAGCTGTTCTGAATACCTGTGTAAAGTGAAGCTCCTGTCTTTTATCTGCAAGATATATATATGTATCAGGCTTATAAAGCTTCTCTCTCTCCACGATAGTTGCAAGGTCTGATGTAGCATAAAGTGCTGCTCCGTCTGACTTTCTTACGATACAAGGTGGAAGCTCCTTAGTATCTGTCTCCTCTGCGATATCTACAACTGTTGCGCCCTGACTCTCGTATGCTATGCCGTCTGCAATCATCTTATCAACCATCTCATCTATGTATGGCTGCGCATCGCTTTCACCCTTCCAGAGGTCGAAGGATACATTAAGATTATCGTAATTCTTCTTTAAGTCCTTCTTTGAAACATTCATAATGTGCTTCCAGATTGCCCTGCACGCCTTATCTCCGCTCTGTAACTTAAGTGTAGCTTCGTGTGCTCTCTTTGCAAATGCTTCATCCTTCTTTGACTTTGCACTTGCTGCCGGATATATTTCCTCAAGTTCTGATATAGTAAATGGTGCTTCTTCCGGATATTCCCCTGTGTATGACTCATCAAAATATACAAGCTCAGGCTTTCTGTCCCTTAATTCCTCTATGATAAGACCCATCTGAAGTCCCCAGTCACCAAGATGTACATCACCGATTGTATTATTTCCAACAAACTTATTAATTCTCTTAACACTCTCACCGATAACTGCTGACCTTAAGTGTCCTACGTGGAGAGGCTTTGCTGCGTTGGCGCCACCAAAGTCAACTATAACTGTCTTAGGTGCCTCTGTATTCTCATAGCCATACTTGTCCGCCTTTGCCATCTTGTTCATATAGTCCGCAAGGTACTCTGGGCTTACTTTCACATTGATAAATCCCGGCTTAACGCTCTCTATTGATGCAAAAAGGCTGTTATCTGAAAGCTTTGCAACTACCTCATCTGCTATCATAAATGGTGCCTTCTTATAAGCCTTTGCAGCTGCCATGGCACCATTACACTGATATTCACATAAGTCCGGTCTGTTAGACACTGTCACTTTGGCATAGTCCTTTGAATATCCGCACTCTTCAAATGCTTTCTGAAATTCTTCTGTCATAAGTTCTATTATGGTTTTCATATTCTCTCCATTCCTGCCGGCAAATATATAATCCCTATACCGCCTGCATTTTACTTTCTGCTATAACCCGTGTAAGCTACACGTTATTATCTACATTATCCAATGAATAAAATAAGGAAGCTGTTGCACTAAGCTTATTATATAATACATATACTATATAATGTCTTTAGTTGCGACAGCTTCCTTATAAAGCTGTATTCAATTTAGTATAAGACACTTTCAAGAAAAAGTCCATAGCTCTCGGCTGGAAGTGACATAACAACGTCCCTGCCCTCAAGCGCTGCTTCTATATCGGCTGTCTTCTTAAGTCCGCTGCCAACATCTAACAACATTCCTATCATATATCTTGCCATATTGTGAAGGAAATCATCTGCTGTTATTCTTATCTCGCACTTATCCCCTGTCACTTCTATGTCGACAGACTTAACATTCCTTACTGTTGACTTACTCTTTCTTGCTGTTGTAAATGCCTTAAAATCATGGCTTCCAACATAGTACTGTGCTGCAGTTCTCATAGCTGCTATATCTGGCACATCAAATGTATGGTATGCATACTTTCTTGTAAATACATCTGCTACATTAGCCATATCAAGTCTGTATACATATGTCTTTTCCTTGGCATTGAGCTGGCTGTGAAATCTCTCATCCACTGTCTCAACACGATTGACTGCAATATCTCTTGGAAGATATCTGTTAAGATAGTTCTTTATCTCCACTGGCTGGTACTTATCATTTAACTTAAAGTTAGCGGTCTGCGCCAGCGCATGCACGCCTTTCTCCGTTCTACAGCCCACATATATATCAATATCCTCACCAGTCATCTTACTTATAATCTCTTTAATCTTTGCCTCTATTGTGTTAGATGATGAATCCTTACCCATACGCTGCCATCCATCATATCTTCCACCATCGTACTGAATCTGTAACTTATAATTATACATTCTTACTCTTCCATAACTTTCTCTATTGTATTGACTATAACATCCATATCGAAAGGCTTCTGTATAAAGTCAGCCGCACCCTTTTTAAGGGCTTCTATCATATTGGCCTTCTGACCTGCTGCTGTAACCATAATAATCTTGGCATCTGGGTCATCCTCTATAATCTCTCTTACAGCCTCTATTCCGCCAAGCTTAGGCATGGTTATATCCATTGTTGTTATATCTGGTCTGTATACCTTGAACTTTTCAACACCTTCTGCTCCGTCAACTGCCTCTGCTACTATCTCGTGTCCTGCCTGTTCAAGCATATTTCTTAAGAATTTCCTTGATGTCTTAGAATCATCAACTATCAATATTCTGGCCATAATTGTCCTCCGTTCCCATATTTACCTGGTATATGCTTTAATATTCTGTGTCTATTCACGCATGAATATATCTTTCTTATATTTATTGTATTATGTATATCGTATATATCTCATATATCTTTATAGCTTATTATAGCTTTACACTACTGTGTAAGCCAAAAAGCAGCATCCAGCTTTAATTAATGTACCGGTTATACTTCAAGCTTAATCTTATCATCCGCTACCATAATCAGATTAAACCTGTGTCCATTCATAGAAAATGTAACTACATACATTCCATTATCTGCCTTTATCTGTGTATCCTTATAAAATACAGGTGGATGCAGTGAAACTTCTATATCTTCATAGCTTAACTTTGTTGCATAAGCACCATTAATAATATTAATAAGTTCACATATTGCATCATATGCATCTGAATCAAATTCACTTAATTCTTCCTGTGAGAATACTGATGCGACACACAAAAGGTCTGAATCATCTCCTGCTATTCCAAGAAATACATCTATGTCGCCATCCATAAGCTGACAGCCTACGAACTTTCCCTCATACTCCTTCTGATATATAATACGCTCAAGTTCCATATCACTGCCTATAAACTGAGTGAATATCTTAAGCACACTCTGCATCTGCTTATTGTAGTATTCTGTATTCATATCAAGGAATGTTGTGACCATATCATCGATATTGCCCTCCTTGATAACCTTCAGCTCACTATCTGTAAAAACAGAACCAGCGTGATTTTTAGCAATATATTTGTTAATCATCTTATCCCGCATATCCTTGCTCTCCTTGCATCTGATTATCTGTCACTTGTATGATTTCGATTCATTTAACTTTTAAGTTATTATACATCATCAAGATACAAGTTAGCAATCACTTCTTTACTTAAATTGATTAAAAATTAACAATTTTTTATCAAAATATCAAATTATTCTGTAAACATAACAACCCCGGTGCAGTGGGATGGACTGTACCGGGGATTGATTTATAATTAAGTTTTGCTGGCTACGTGCATGTCCAAGAAAACTTTCGTTTTCTTGGACTGTCGGGCTGGCGCCCTATCATTTATATAACGTAATACCTGCTTTGTGCAAGCACACGCCGGTATTATGTTATATAAATGGCACGGCTTGTAGCTTACGCATTTTCTACAGAATAGTTAGGTGCCTCTTTTGTGATGTGTATGTCATGTGGATGGCTTTCTCTTAAAGCTGCTGATGACATCTTTATAAACTTAGCTGTTTCCTGAAGTACTGGGATTGTAGGTGCGCCACAGTAACCCATACCTGAGCGAAGACCTCCCATAAGCTGGAAGATTGTATCTTCAACAAGTCCCTTATATGCAACTCGTCCTTCAACACCTTCTGGAACAAGCTTCTTGGCATCTGTCTGGAAGTATCTGTCCTTACTACCATTTTCCATGGCAGCAATAGAACCCATACCTCTATATACCTTATACTTTCTTCCCTGGAATAATTCAAATGAACCAGGAGCTTCATCACAACCTGCTAAAAGGCTGCCAAGCATACATACATTACCACCGGCTGCTATAGCCTTTACGATATCACCTGAGAACTTAATACCACCATCGGCGATAACTGGAATACCGAACTTCTTAGCTTCTGCATATGCATCCATAACTGCTGTTACCTGAGGTACACCGATACCTGCAACAACTCTTGTTGTACAGATAGAACCAGGTCCTATACCAACCTTGACTGCATCTACACCAGCTTCACATAAAGCCTTTGCAGCAGCTCCTGTTGCTATATTACCTGCAATAACCTGAAGGTCAGGATATGCAGCCTTGATTTCCTTTAATGTTGTTATAATATTCTTTGAGTGTCCATGAGCTGAGTCGATAACGATACAGTCAACGCTTGCATTGACAAGGGCTTCAACTCTGTCCATAACATTAGATGTGATACCAACAGCAGCACCTGCAAGAAGTCTTCCCTGTGAATCATGTGCTGATGCAGGATACTTGATAGACTTCTCAATATCCTTGATTGTGATAAGTCCTGTAAGCTTAAAGTCCTTATCTACAATAGGAAGCTTTTCCTTTCTTGCCTTGCCAAGAATTTTCTTAGCTTCATCAAGTGTAATGCCTTCCTCTGCTGTTACAAGGTTCTCACTTGTCATACACTCCTTGATAGGTCTTGTGAAGTCCTCTTCAAACTTAAGGTCTCTGTTAGTGATAATACCAACAAGCTTCTTGTTATCATCAACAATAGGCACACCAGATATTCTGAACTTGCCCATAAGCTCGTTAGCTTCTTTTAATGTATTGTCAGGATGTAAGTAAAATGGATCTGTGATAACTCCATTCTCTGATCTCTTTACCTTGTCTACTTCTTCTGCCTGCTGCTCGATAGACATATTCTTGTGAATAATACCTATACCACCCTGTCTTGCCATAGCGATTGCCATTCTATGCTCAGTAACAGTGTCCATACCTGCACTCATCAAAGGAATATTAAGCTTAATATTCTTTGTAAGATTAGTTGTTAAGTCGATCATGTTAGGTGTTACTTCTGAATACTGTGGAACTAATAACACATCGTCAAATGTAATGCCCTCACCAATAATTGTACCCATTTTCCTTTGTCCTCACTTTCTTATACTTAATATTATATGATACCTGGTTCATAAGGTCTAAACCCACATGAGCTTGCTCATAGGTGGGTGAATGACCTTTGGACCCGCTCCCCAATATGAGCATAAAAGCGGGATGATAGTCCCACGATATGCGAATATCAGGTAGAATTGTGGGAGTGCGTAGCACGGAACAATTCTTAGGTATCATAGTTGGGGGCTTTTGACCCCAACATCATTATATTGTAGTTGCTATGATATATTCACATTACATATATCATATGATTATACAAAAAAATCCGAATACATAATCCGGACATTCTTGTAATCAATAGTCTGACAAAATATCTGTCTATATGTCAGACATATCTTGTATTTAATAGTAGGATTATAACAGCGTAAATTTTAAAAGTCAATCATTTTCATATAAAATCTTGGAGCGCTTACAAAATTCAGGTGCAATTATATTGTTTTTCTGATTTTTTACCACGCAGTATAATTATAGTGTAATATTTATAACCAATTAACCATATTACATATCAATATCATCTGTACAACTGCTCATTTTATATAACATTTGCAATTCTTTAATTAACAATAATGTAATCTGTTACTATCAGCCTGCAACTTTAATTTAACATTTGTAATTATTAAAAGATTAACAATATATCCATCACTGGCAGCCTGCTGTTTTAATATAGCATTTACAATTAATCAACCTTGTATACAGACTTATCAACCGTCTGCTTTATAGCCTCTAACAGTTCCTCGTTCGGATAGATAAATATTCTTACGAGCTCATTATGCTCATTGTAAGCATATATGACTATCGAATCGTGATTACTCGCGCCCACTGAATAGTCAATTGTCTTAACATCCATATGAGTCATTCTCATAGCATCCTGTGAGTCTGCCCTTGCTACAAGCTTTGCCTTTGCAAGTGTATACACACCGCATCTTTTTCGTGATGACTTGGACATAATCCTGTCAATCGTGAGTGTATCCTCAACAAGTGAATACTCCAGCTCTGCATTATAGTACTGGAATACCAGAAATGTTGCGACAGCAAAAAGCGCAAGCACTATTATTCCAAATGTCATTGTCTGTGGAATAGTAGTCGCTGCAACCACACACGCTATAATAAGAACCACCTTATATAATATCGAAATCTTTGGCGGCTTCACCTTAACTATCTGTTCTACTGCTACGTCAAACATAATTTCTCCTTAAATTAATAATTTTTAGTACTTAATATTAACTATTATCAGTCTTTCATATTTTAACACTTAATAAAGGGTCAGACAATGCTATTTAATCAAACATTATCTAACCCTTTATAAGATGTCGGGGTCAAAAGCCCACAACTATGACACCTACGGATTGTTCCGTGCTACGCACTCCCACGTCTACGCTCCACTTCGGTCCGTGCTAAACATGTGCCACTGGCACATAGCACCCTACCCAATATTCG
>ERZ791575.911-NODE-911-length-11418-cov-3.123735_pt1 | contig 11418 bp, 9 predicted proteins | sample MGYA00509970_ERZ791575 | MGnify/ENA primary metagenome ERZ791575 (study PRJEB30046, sample SAMN00791935) | human gut metagenome | study: EMG produced TPA metagenomics assembly of the A metagenome-wide association study of gut microbiota in type 2... | reverse complement strand
TATTCTCTTTTGTAATTAAAAGATTATTCATAAATTCGTACGTTTGTTTTAAATAGATTATTTGGTGAACAAAATGGTTAAGTTGTTCATGGTAACTCGCAATTATATGAACAACTGTTTAAGACAAACATGGAGGAGTTGTTTTTACCTAACAACTCCTTTTTTTAAGTAGGAGGTTTCATAGGCATTTATTCATAAGGTTAATATTTTAGTGTCTTTATAAAGAATACACGCAACTATTTCTATTATGCGAACACGTTAACACATTTTAATTATTATATAAAATAACCGTATTATTTTGATATTTATATCGTATGCCAGTGACGTATTCTATAGAGTTAAGTACATCTTTCAGTGTAGCTCTTTCATGTATGCCTGTAATCAAGTTATCATAAGGCTTATTTCCGCTGAAAATCACTTTGCAATGGTAGATACGTTCCAGTTCTTTAGCCACATCTTGAATAGGGGTAGAGTTGAATCGGATTCCTCCTGTACGCCAAATAGCAAATTTTTCCATAATATCTTTTTCTTTACTATACGAATCTGAAATTTTGTTGATGATCACATGTTCGCCAGAACTGATTCTCATCATGGCTTCAGGCAAATCCACTTGTACTTTACCTTCTTTAACTTCTACCAAATCAGTTTGATCATAAGGGTGTGATTTCACATTAAAAATAGTACCTAGCACGGTTATCGACATATTTTCCATTTTTACGATGAAAGGCTTTTCCGGATTATGAGTTACTTTAAAACAACCTTCTCCAGTTAGTTCTACAATTCGGTTATTCCCCACAAATTGCTCAGGATACTTCACCATAGTGCACGAGTTTATAGCTAGTTCAGTGTTATCAGGTAAAATAATAGTTTTATGTTCACCATAGTCTGTAGTTACTGTAATGATAGGAGTTCGCTTTTCTACTCTTTCTTCGTAATAGCCAAAACCTTTTATCATTAAGAAAACCAATGCAGCTGTAGAAAGGCTATAATAGATAAAGCGTCTGACTTTCTCCATACGTTTGACACGTTTGGATTTAGCCAATAATTTCCATGCTTCTTTTTCACAAGTTGCTTTTTCAAAGCGATTGGCTAAAGTTTCATCTCCCAAATTGCTCCAAAGTTGTTCTGCTAATTGATCAATATCTTCATCGGTACAGTAATTTTTTATTTGTTTCAATATGGACTCCAGTTCGTTTTTAGAATAGAAGCCATCAATATACCGTTGAAAATTTTCTTTAAAAATATTATTCTTACTCATATGCATTGATTAGTATATGTAGTACACTTAACCCATCGAAGGCTAGGAGTACATTAACATTATTTTAAAATTGAAATAGAATTTGGAAAAAAATTATTTGGCTAGTATGCAGCAAACCTTCCTTTTTAAAGTAAGTGCGTATAATTTTTAAGGAGGCAGAAAGGTGGTCCTGTACTGTAGATATAGAGATGTTGAGTTGCTCCGCAATCTCTTTATTAGTAAGCATATGATGTCTGCTCAGTTCAAACACTTCACGCTGGCGATTGCTTAATAATTTGACAGCGTGTTTCATGTGTTCTCCCAAATCATTGGCTAATATCGTATTTTTAGTAGAATTATCAAAGTCTATCGCTTGCTCGTAAAGACTTTCCAAAATACGTTTGTGGCACGATTCATCTCGTAAATAATTGATAATGCGATTACGAGCCATGCTAAATAAAAAAGATGAAAAAGACGTACCGCATTTTAAGAAATAACGGTTTTCCCAAATATTGAAAAATATGTCCTGACAGATATCTTCTGCCACGTTTTGTGATTTAAGTAAGGCGATAGCAAACTTGAACAACCTAGGTTTGTATTGCACATAAAGTTTACAAAATGCTTTTTCTTCTCCTAAAATCAAGCGCTCTATCAACCTACTTTCTTCATCGTTATTTAGATTTTCAGTCATAATCCGTAAACAGATTTTGTAGTAGTTAATAATTGAAAAGTTGCACAAAGATATGTCAAGTTAAGAAATGCACAAAATATTTAGTATTACAAATCAATTAAACCTATTAGACATTTTTTTCACTTTATACAACTTATCTAAGAAAATTATTACTCTCTTGGGATTTTTAGTTACAAAATGACTTCGGGTAAAACTGTCCTACTATATGTAAACCACTGCAGATTACGGTGATCAAACTTTCTGCAAAACTTTTTAGAGTTTATCGAAAATGTTTGTATGAGTGTCGTTTTCACTTCGTTCCACCATCTTTTCCCGCGCCGTTACCACAATTCAAATCCGATAACAGAATAGTAACACACCTCCAGTTCAACTTGGCTTTCAAACGATTTCAACTAGCACTTATCATAAGTGACAAGACTACCTAAAACATCAATTCTTAATCATTCTTCTACGATTTGCTCAATATCTCACTTTTTCACTATCTTTGTATTAGAAAATACGAAAGAATGAAATCTGATTTTCACATTGGTCAAAATCAACACTTAAAAAATCATCAATTCGACATCATTTTACAGTATTTAGGCTTCAAATTATAATTTTATTTATATTTTTGCCACCAATTTAAAACGATATCTAATTATAAGGAAAAAGATTATGGTCAAGATTACCAAAGAAGCTGCTTTGCTATACCACTCGCAAGGCAAGCCCGGAAAAATTGAAGTTGTACCGACAAAACCGTACAGCACACAAACAGACCTGTCACTGGCTTACTCTCCCGGAGTAGCTGAGCCTTGTCTGGAAATAGAGAAAGACCCGCAAACTGCATACGACTATACTGCGAAAGGCAACTTAGTAGCCGTTATTTCCAATGGTACAGCCGTTCTAGGACTAGGCGACATAGGTGCATTGAGCGGAAAACCTGTCATGGAAGGTAAAGGATTGCTTTTCAAAATCTATGCAGGTATTGATGTTTTTGACATTGAAGTGAATGAGAAAGACCCCGAAAAATTTATTCAGGCAGTAAAAGCCATCGCTCCCACTTTCGGAGGTATCAACCTGGAAGACATCAAGGCTCCCGAATGTTTCGAGATAGAAAACCGGCTGAAAGCAGAACTGGATATCCCAGTAATGCATGACGACCAACACGGTACAGCCATCATTTCATCCGCCGGCTTATTAAATGCATTGGAAGTTGCCGGAAAGAAAATTGAAAATGTAAGAATCGTAGTAAACGGTGCCGGAGCCTCCGCCACTTCCTGTACAAAACTGTATGTAGCATTAGGAGCACGGAAAGAAAACATTTTAATGCTAGACAGCAAAGGCGTGATAACCAGTGACCGTCCTAACTTGACAGAAAGTAAGAAATTTTTTGCTACTGACCGTCGCGATGTACATACACTGGAAGAAGCCATTAAAGGTGCAGACGTATTTTTAGGACTATCAAAAGGTAATGTGCTGACTCAGGATATGGTCCGCAGTATGGCAGATCATCCTATCGTATTCGCATTAGCCAATCCGACTCCGGAAATCTCTTACGAAGACGCCATGGCATCCCGCCCCGATGTACTGATGTCTACCGGACGTTCAGACTATCCTAACCAGATCAATAACGTAATCGGTTTCCCTTATATTTTCCGCGGAGCTCTGGATACTCAGGCCAAAGCTATCAATGAAGAAATGAAGCTGGCTGCCGTACATGCTATCGCCGATTTGGCAAAACAACCTGTTCCCGACGTAGTGAACGAAGCCTATCATGTGAATAATTTTACTTTCGGTCCTGATTATTTCATTCCGAAACCGGTTGACCCTCGTTTGATTACCGAAGTTTCCATGGCTGTGGCAAAAGCAGCAATGGAATCAGGAGTGGCACGCAAAAACATCACCGACTGGGAAGCCTACAAGACCCGGCTGCGCGAATTGATGGGACAAGAAAGCAAATTGACCCGTCAACTTTACGAAACAGCCCGTCGCGACCCACAGCGGGTAGTATTTGCCGAAGGTATCCATCCTACCATGTTAAAAGCTGCCGTAGAAGCCAAAGCCGAAGGAATCTGTCATCCTATCCTATTAGGTAATGACGAACGCATTGAAAAACTGGCAAAAGAACTGGATCTGAGCTTGGAAGGAATTGAAATCATCAACCTCCGTCATGACCGTGAAGCTGAACGTCGTGAGCGTTATGCCCGCATCCTTTCGGAAAAACGCGCACGCCAAGGAGCCAACCTTCAGGAATCCAACGACAAAATGTTCGAGCGCAACTATTTTGGTATGATGATGGTTGAAACCGGAGAGGCCGATGCATTCATCACCGGTCTATATACCAAATATTCCAACACAATCAAGGTAGCGAAAGAAGTTATCGGTATCCAACCGGAATACAAACATTTCGGTACAATGCATATCTTGAATTCAAAGAAAGGTACTTATTTTGTAGCCGATACCCTGATTAACCGTCACCCGGACACCGACACACTGATTGACATCGCTAAATTGTCGAAGAAAACGGTAGAGTTCTTTAATCACACTCCGACAATGGCCATGCTGTCTTACTCCAACTTCGGTTCAGATACAGAAGGAAGCCCGGCTAAAGTACATGATGCGGTGGACTATATGCAGAAAGAATATCCGGAACTGGCTATAGATGGTGAAATGCAAGTCAATTTTGCACTGAACACTAAATTACGTGATGAGAAATATCCCTTCACACGTTTGAAAGGTAAAGAAGTAAACACGTTAGTATTCCCGAACCTAAGTTCTGCCAATGCTACCTACCAGCTCATTCAGTCTATGAGTGAAACCGAGGTAATCGGCCCGATACAAATGGGATTGAACAAACCTATTCATTTCACTGATTGTGAAGCTTCTGTACGCGATATTGTAAACATCACTGCGGTTGCGGTTATTGATGCCATCGTTGACAAGAAAAAGAAAGAAAAATAAATAACTTTCACCACAGATTGCATAGATTTACACAGATTATTAATCATGCTTGTTAGTACCAGCAAATTCTATCTGTGTAAATCAAGGCTATTTGTGGTGAAATATATTCAATTCATTAAAACAATACTATGAGAAGAAAACCGCTTTCCCTCCCACAAATCGTAACCTTAGCCCTTTTATGGATTGCCATTTGCTATATTATTCTAACAGGGAGCGAACATATTGACGGGCCTTTAATACTATCCATTATCATTTCGGGAGCTTTAGTCTTTATTCCACTATTAAAATATCTCAAGGAAAGAGGAAAATAATCTTTTATCCGCTTTTTAGCTTACATTTTGTACATATTGATATTTTTACACGCATTTTCTTTATAATTTGTTGCATATTTCAATTCTTATCTATATTTTTGCACCATCAAAAGAAACAAGAAGAATTAATTAACAATTATAAAAAGAAGTAGATTATGAATGCAGCTAAGGTATTAGAAAATTTGAAAAGAAGATTCCCCAATGAGCCTGAATATCATCAAGCGGTAGAGGAAGTGTTAAGTACAATCGAAGAAGAATACAACAAACATCCCGAATTTGACAAGGTGAACCTGATTGAACGTTTGTGTATTCCTGATCGTGTGTATCAATTCCGTGTAACGTGGATGGATGACAAAGGTAACATCCAGACAAATATGGGTTACCGCGTACAACATAATAATGCCATTGGTCCTTACAAAGGTGGTATCCGTTTTCACTCTTCTGTAAACTTGGGAATTTTGAAATTCCTTGCCTTCGAGCAGACATTCAAAAATTCACTAACTACTCTTCCGATGGGTGGTGGCAAAGGAGGTTCCGACTTCTCTCCGCGTGGCAAATCAAACGCCGAAGTAATGCGTTTCTGCCAGGCATTCATGTTGGAATTATGGCGCCATATCGGTCCTGAGACTGACGTACCTGCAGGTGATATCGGTGTAGGTGGTCGTGAAGTAGGTTTCATGTTCGGCATGTACAAGAAACTCTCTCATGAATTCTCCGGTGTACTGACCGGTAAGGGCCGCGAATTCGGTGGTTCTCTGATTCGCCCTGAAGCAACCGGATATGGTAACATCTATTTCTTGATGGAAATGCTGAAAACCAAAGGCACAGACCTGAAGGGAAAAACTTGTTTGGTTTCAGGTTCAGGTAACGTAGCTCAATACACGGTAGAAAAAGTAATCGAGTTGGGTGGTAAAGTAGTTACCATGTCCGATTCAGATGGTTACATCTATGATCCGGATGGAATAGACCGCGAAAAATTGGATTTCATCATGGAACTGAAAAATTTATACCGTGGACGTATCCGTGAATATGCAGAAAAATATGGCTGCAAATATGTAGCAGGTGCTCGTCCTTGGGGTGAGAAAGGTGATATCGCATTACCCTCTGCCACTCAGAACGAATTGAACGGTGATGAAGCCAAACAATTGGTTGCCAATGGTGTCATAGCTGTCAGCGAAGGTGCAAACATGCCTTCTACCCCTGAAGCTATCCGCGTATTCCAAGAAGCCAAAATCCTGTATGCCCCGGGCAAAGCAGCCAATGCAGGCGGCGTATCTGTATCTGGATTGGAAATGACTCAAAATTCTATCAAACTGGGCTGGAGTCAAGAAGAAGTAGACGAAAAATTGAAAAGTATCATGAAAAATATTCATGAGGCTTGTGTACAATACGGTACTGAAGCCGATGGTTATGTAAACTATGTGAAAGGTGCTAATGTAGCAGGATTCATGAAGGTAGCCAAAGCTATGATGGCTCAAGGTATTGTTTAATAAAAACCATTCCTTTATATTATATCATATTGTAGAGAAGGACGCGGGAAATAATTTCCACGTCCTTCTTTGTGCTATAAACATCAAAGTTCTTCACAAATAACCAAATACAAAAATGATAATCCTCTTTTTGAATAAAAACACAGAATTTTTCAACAAAAAGCAGTAACTTTGTCATTCATTACACATATTTTCATTTCAACAAAATTATTAAACTATAAATTCATGAAACTAAAAGACTTACTAGCCTGTGCGGCAACCGGAATGATTCTTTGCACTTCGTGCATCAAGAATGAAGCCCCTAATGCCGAAGCTGACATTCTGAACTGTACCCTGCCCGAAGGTATACTGACAGATGCCATCATCAACTATAATGCCCCCTTCGACGGAGAAATCAACGCCTATCCCCTCCGTCTGGAGGTGCACAACGGAACCGATCTCACCCAATTGGCCCCCACTTTCGAGCTAACACCCGGAGCCACTATCACACCAGCCAATGGAAGCACACAGAACTTCACCCGTCCGGTACGCTACGAGGTAACTTCGGAAGATGGTCAATGGCATCGCACCTACTCTGTCAGTATACAATTTCCAAAAGCAGAAAGCATTCCCACTTCCTATCATTTCGAAAACGTGCGGCAGGCTACTTACAATAAAAATACATACTACCTGTTCTATGAAGCATCGACCGGATATTCCACTCTGGAATGGAGTAGTGGGAACCAAGGCTTTGCCCTGACTGCTAGCGGCAAATACCAACCGGACAATTTTCCTACTATCTTGAATTCCAACGGACGAAACGGAAATTGCGTGCAACTGACCACCCGTGTCACCGGCGACTTGGGAAACATGGTGGGAATGCCCATTGCATCGGGCAATCTGTTTATGGGATACTTTGATGTGGGTAACGCATTAAGCGACGCACTATCCGCCACACAATTCGGGGTTACTTTCTATAAAGAGCCCGTGAAACTGATCGGCTATTATAAATACAAAGCTGGAGAGCAGTTCTACGAAAACGGAAAATACACCGACCGAAAAGACACATTCAACCTCTATGCCTTATTCTACGAAAAGACCAACGGCATACAGATGTTGGACGGACACATCGCTGCCAACAATTATGAACATCCCAACATGGTAGCCTCGGCAGCTATTACCAGTGAGGATGCGCGCGAAACGGACGAATGGACTCGTTTTGAACTGACTTTTGACTATCTCCGCTACGGTAAAGCAGTAGACCCTATAAAACTGGCAGACGGAAAATATAACATAGCTATTGTTATGGCATCTAGCAAGGAAGGCGATCTCTTCAAAGGAGCGCCCGGCAGCACCCTGCTGATAGACGACATGGAACTGATATGCAAGTAACAAAAATCTCATTAAATAAAAAGATATGAAAATAAAAAATTATATATTGACACTAACTGCTCTACTGTTCAGCCTGTCCATAGCAGCACAGAGCAACCGCAACCGTACCTTAATTAATGCCGCCCTGCATGGATGGGAATATGAAATAAGAGCCGGATTTAACATCGGAGGAACACTTCCCCAACCTTTCCCAGAAGAAATACGCAGCATTGACAGCTATACCCCCACTCTGAGCGTTAGTATCGAAGGTAACATGACCAAATGGTTAGGAGTAAAGCAACGATGGGGAATCATTACCGGCATCCGCTTGGAAAACAAAGGAATGCGCACCAAAGCAACTGTAAAAAACTATGGTATGGAAATCATAGGCAGTGACGGTAACCGCCTAAAAGGCAACTGGACTGGAGGAGTACGTACCAAAGTACAGAATTCCTACCTCACCATGCCCGTACTGGCCGCCTACAAACTGAACCCACGCTTCACACTAAAAGCTGGTACTTACTTTTCTTATCTTACAGGAAAGGATTTCAGCGGTCATGTGTACGAAGGCTATCTGCGCGAAAACAATCCTACCGGAGACAAAATCAATTTCAGGAACGGAGCTATAGCCACCTATGACTTTTCGGATGACCTGCGCCGCTTCCAATGGGGGGTACAATTAGGAGCAGACTGGAAAGCCTTCAAGCACTTGAAAGTATATGCCGATCTGAACTGGGGAGCAAACGAAATATTCAAAAAAGACTTCGAAACTATCAGCTTTGATATGTACACTGTTTATCTAAATGTGGGATTCGGATACGCATTCTGACCTTTTCTGAAATAACCCCACAAAGAAGTATATTCCCGAACGTGCTAGGCTTGTTCACAAAACGGGCCCGGCACATTCAGTAAAAAATAACTTCCAGCAAATGCTCTGTAGCCCAATCACTATAAACAACTAGAAGCCAACACTTTGCTGTAAAAAAACATTCCAAAATTCCACTAACCGCTTGCTTTTTCCTATTACCGACCTAAACCTCATAAATTTCCGGTTCATACTCCATCTAGCGAGATATATCTATTTCAACCACTGTTTCCCATCATGCAAACATTTATTTTTATTGCTTCACATAGGTGAAGCAATCGTTTCACATACATGGCTACGCGTCTTCACACAGGTAACACTGCATAGTCACACACGTAAAGCAACAGATGTAACTGAATGCCGCACTAAATGAAAACACTTGAAAAACTATTTGGTACTGGCAGAGAATAAACAGGGAAATGTTTGCAGTATCAACCGATAGTTTCCTTAACCTTCACTGACGAAGAGAAACTGACAAACCATTTCTAGAGAAACGATAACATATATACGCCTTAATTAATAGTCAACGCATTGTTGTGATTAATAAAAAACAATTATTAACAAAACAGCATATGGAATTACGCACAGCAACCAAATCATGCCGAAAGAATTTCTGGATGATACCATCACGAAACATCCAAAAAGTGGATAAAACTCATGAGTATTCTCGTTTGAATTTCATCCGAAAAACAACAAATCCAAAAGACAGGGAAAGTGATAGCTTTAAAAAGCACAGAAAGATATAGCCTCTTACAACGTAACATGCTACATCTTTCCGTAAACCTTGCTGCAAATTCTTTCGGAACCGGCAGCAAGTAATATTATTTTTTATTCTCTTATTTTGCAGAAATCAAGTCAATGCCTATCTGCACATCTTCAGTTACCGCTATGATATCAGGGAGTTTATCCAAAATCTGTTTCACAAATGCAGCAGCAAATCCTCCTAACGGACCCGCATTCTCTTTTACCAATTCCACCAAAGCTGCTTTCAACGCCTCATCTTTCACCAATTCGCCCGCAATAGCCAACAATGGTTGGAATACATCGTATCCCAGATAGAACGCTACATTACCGTTTTCCTTCTCTCTATAAAACACAGGAACACCCTCAGCCAACATAGGAAGAATAATCTGCTTCAAAGCCGGCAAAGCCTCTTCTATTGACGTGCGCGGACTTTTGGTATCTGCAACAGCCATAATCTGATTCACATTCAGATATACACGGATTTTATTATCACCGTCCATAGAATACATAGCTAGATTCAGCGGAGAAGTCTTGAATGCCTCATCTGTCGGATTATCCTTATACTCTGCTTGAATATTGCCATCCGGCAAAAAAGTCACCTTCTTCAAAACGCCGTCAAGCAACTGAGGAATAGTTGAATTCTCAACCGGAATCATAGAGATCATCAGTTTCAAAATCCCTTCCATTTCCACCTCATCATGATTCTCCTTCCATACAATATGCAATGGAGCTGTCGGCTCTTCTTTATCCAATGATGCCAGATTCCATGAAGTACCTGCCAGTCCCATTGTCGGCATCGTCACATTCACATCCAATTTCATACCGCTTGGAGTAGCCTCTCCCTTATAAGTAAGGACACGACCTTCCTTTTTATCCGTTCCTTCAAAAGAAACTTTATCACCCTCTATCTTTAAATCTACATTCAAAGTAGTAGTTAGCTCACCGGGAACGACACCTGCGGTAGTCAAGCCGCTCGGAGCAGACATCGCATCTCTTTGCAAACCCGATAAATCCAACGGAGCACCAGATAGGGTCAGTACCGCCTTGTTACCCTGCGGAACAAATTGCACCATTTTGCCTAACATAGGCGCACTGCTATAAGTCAACTGCAAACCGCTTTTGTCTGTAAATGTCGTTTCACCTCTACCGGACATACTACTTTTTCATCATCATCGTCGCTACATGAAGTGAATAGGCTTACTGAACAAATCACAGCGAACAAATAATAAAACAGATTCTTTTTCATTGTTTTAATCGTTATTAAGATTGATACTTAAAAAAAGCAGGAACTGCGCACAAGCCCCTGCCTTTCCATGCGTTATATATTAATTATTTAGTACCTTCAAATTCCACTTTCAATGTATTAAGTAGCGGTACATTGGTAATATTAATATCAATGTCCAATTCTTTGGCATCCACCTCGCCTTCGATAACAATAGGCAATTCAACGTTTCCCAAAGCAGCAACAGTCAAAGTAGTTTGCCCGTTCAGATCAAAGTCATCACCTTCTTTGTCTAACGTAGCCTTGCAATTAGCAGTAATATCACCTATAACCAATTCTCCGAATTTAAAATCTTTCAGTGCTACTTTCACCGTATTAGCGTCCACTTTAATCACAGTAATGGAAGTGTTAGGGATAGGTTGCTGTAACACGCTCAAATCGCCTGTAAAAGTACCTACTACATTATCAATAGTTAACCCCTTCACGGCATCATCATCATCACTACACGATGTGAACAATGCCACAGAACAAATCACTGCGAACAAATAATAAAAAAAATTCTTTTTCA
>ERZ791575.908-NODE-908-length-11450-cov-146.187538_pt1 | contig 11450 bp, 10 predicted proteins | sample MGYA00509970_ERZ791575 | MGnify/ENA primary metagenome ERZ791575 (study PRJEB30046, sample SAMN00791935) | human gut metagenome | study: EMG produced TPA metagenomics assembly of the A metagenome-wide association study of gut microbiota in type 2... | reverse complement strand
TTCTTCATTTCTTACTCTGCGTCTAGGAAGGCCTTGACGAGCTGATAAACCTCCTGCTGAGCCTTCTCCAAGTCATCGTTTACAACCACGTGGTCAAACTGAGGGGCAAAGGTCAGCTCATAGCTTGCCTTGGCAAGGCGCTGCTCGATAACCTCAGGCGCATCAGTATTTCTGCCTACCAGACGACGGCGTAATTCCTCTACCGAAGGTGGCTGGACAAAGATGCTCAAGGCACGCTCGCCATAAAACTTCTTGATGTTTACACCACCCTTCACATCAACATCGAAAATCACCGACTCGCCCTTGGCAAGCTGGTTTTCTACCTGTGACTTCAGGGTGCCGTAGAATCTGTCCTGGTAAACCTCCTCATACTCCAGGAACTCGTCAGCCTTAATCTTAGCCTTGAATTCCTCTGGAGAGAGGAAGAAATACTCTACACCATTCTGTTCTGTACCGCGAGGAGCACGAGAGGTGCAGCTGATAGAGAAAGCCAACTTCAATTCAGGGTGCTCTTTCATCAGCCAGTTTACTATTGTGCTCTTACCGCTGCCCGATGGGGCGCTGAAAATTAACAATCCGTTCTTCATTTTACTTTGAACTTTGAATATTGAACTTTATGATTAGTAAAGCAAATGAATTCTTCACTTTTCACTCTTTGTTCCTCACTTAATTAAAGAGCATTCAGCACCTGCTCCTTGATCTGCTCCAGTTCGTCCTTCATCTTCACCACGATGTTCTGCATCTCAGCCTGATTGCTCTTAGAGCCGGTGGTGTTGATTTCGCGTCCCATTTCCTGTGCGATGAAACCGAGTTTCTTTCCTACACCATGACCTTCCTCATTCATAGTCTCGCGGAAATACTTCAGGTGGTTGGCAAGGCGCTGCTTCTCCTCGCTGATGTCGAGCTTCTCGATGTAGTAGATGAGTTCCTGCTCCAGACGGTTCTTGTCGTAATCCACATTCGGAATCTGCTGCAGACCGTTAACGATGTTCTGTCTGATCTTCTCCACGCGAGCCTTCTCGTATGGTTCGATGCTGGCAAGGAGAGTCTGGATGTTATCCACCTTCTCAGTAAATTTCTTCTGGAGAGCGGCTCCTTCCTGCTTGCGGAAGGCAACGAGATGGTTCACAGCCTCGCAAATTGCATTTTTTGCTACTTCCCATTCCTCATCGCTCAATTCTTCCACATCCGTCTTCGTTGTTACATCAGGAAGACGCAACAGAGTGCTGTACCAGTCGGTTGGCTCAGGAATGCCTGTTTCATCCGAAATCTTCTTGATTTGCTGGTAATAATTCTGTACAAGCGCCGCATTGATAGGAGTGGCATCTGTGGTAGCATCCTTATCAATCCAGATGGCGAAGTCAACCTTGCCTCTTTCCAGATTCTTAGAGATATACTGGCGGATTTCCATCTCCTTCTCTCTATAGAGCGGAGCAATACGAGTAGAGAGGTCAAGCGTCTTGCTATTTAATGACTTTATCTCTACATTAATCTTCTTTGTTTTAAAGGCCGCGGTAGCTTTTCCGAAGCCTGTCATTGACTGTATCATATAATCTTTCGCGTTAAATTTCTGCAAAAGTACAAAAAAAAGCGAGAAAATGAGTATATTTGCACCTTATTTAAGAATATATTTTTAAATTATGTCGTGTATATTGAATATTGAGACGAGTACGGACGTGTGCTCAGTGGCAATTAGTGATAGTGGACAGGTGATTTTCAACCAGGAAGATCACACAGGTCCTAACCATGCTGTTAAGTTGGGTGTGTTTGTGGATGAGGCTCTTGATTTCCTCGATTCTCATGGTCTTCCGCTGGAGGCTGTGGCGGTAAGTTGTGGTCCGGGTTCCTATACCGGATTGCGTATCGGTGTGAGTATGGCGAAGGGCATCTGTTATGGTCGCGGTGTGAAACTCATCGCTGTTCCAACACTCGAACTGATGGCTGTGCCTGTATTGCTTGGCGAACATCCTGAGGAGGAAGACGCCCTCATCGTACCTATGCTCGACGCTCGCCGCATGGAGGTATATGCCGAAGTGCTCGACCGCGCCCTGAAGGTGGTTCGCCCTATTCAGGCTGATATTGTGGATGCTAATACCTACAAGGAATATCTGGACCAGCATCATGTATACTTCTTCGGAAATGGCGCTGCCAAGTGTATGGAGACCATCAACCATCCGAATGCTCACCTTGTAGAGGGCATTGAGCCTTTGGCAAAGAATATGGCTCCGCTGGCAGAGAAGCGTTTTGTAGAGGGCAAGTTCGAAGATGTGGCATATTTCGTGCCTTTCTATCTCAAGGATTTCGTGGCTAAGATGCCAAAGAAACTGCTCTAGAATTATTGATTATATAAAATATTGTAAGAATGAATATAGAAGGATTAGACTATAATACCCAGAGAGCTAAGCTCATCCTGCCTGAGTATGGCCGTGAGATTCAGCAGATGGTAGATCATTGTCTGACGCTTACCGACCGTGAAGAGCGCCAGCGTTGTGCAGAGACCATTATTGCAGTCATGGACCGTATGTTCCCTGAGAACAGAGGGGTAGAGGACCATGAGCAGAAACTCTGGGATCAGCTTGCCATCATGAGCAATTTCCAGCTCGACATCGATTTCCCTTATGATGTACCGGATGCTGTGAAGATAGCAACCAAGCCGGAGCCATTGCCATATCCTATGCAGCGCATCCCGGTGCGCCATTATGGAGCTATGCTCTTCGAGATTTTCGAAAAGCTGAAGACAATGGAACCAAGTGAGGAGCGCGACAAACTCGTGGGACTTACTGCCAACCAGATGCATCGCGACCTGGTAACCTGGAGCCATGGTTCCAGTGATGTAGCCAAGGTAGCTTCCGATCTGGCACGTTTTACCGATGGCAACATCCAGCTCGATCTCGATACTTTCGTTTTCGAGAAGATTGAGGCACAGCCTAAGAATGTAAATAATAATAAGAAGAAAAAGTAATCCACATTATTATATATAGTAGACAAGCTTATGGAGTCTTTCATCATAGAGGGCGGTCATCCGCTCAAAGGTACTATCACACCTCAGGGCGCCAAGAACGAGGCTCTGCAGGTTATCTGTACCACAATCCTTACCGGCGAGCCTGTGCGCATCAGCAACGTGCCGGACATTCTGGATGTGAACAATCTGATTAAGTTGCTCCAGGAGATAGGTGTCAAGGTAACCAAGCACAGTCGTCACGACTATACATTCCAAAGTGATGAGTTGAAACTCGATTATCTCGACAGTCTGGAGTTTGTGAAGAAATGTTCTTCTCTTCGTGGTAGTGTGCTCATGATAGGTCCGCTGCTCGGTAGATGTGGCAAGGCTACCATAGCTCAGCCGGGTGGCGATAAGATAGGTCGTCGCCGTCTGGATACCCACTTCCTGGGCTTCAAGTATCTGGGCGCCAACTTCGTTCACGATGATGAGCGTAATGTTTATCAGATACAGGCAAAGAAGCTGAAGGGCTGCTATATGTTGCTCGATGAGGCTTCGGTTACCGGTACCGCCAATATCATCATGGCATCTGTATTGGCAAAGGGCACTACCACCATTTATAATGCAGCTTGCGAACCATATATCCAGCAGCTCTGCCATCTGCTCAATGCGATGGGCGCTCAGATCAGCGGCATCGCCAGCAACCTGCTCACCATCGTGGGTGTTGATAAACTGCATGGTGCCGAGCATCGCATCTTGCCTGATATGATTGAGGTAGGTTCGTTCATCGGCATGGCGGCAATGTGTGGTGAAGGTGTGCGCATCAAGAATGTGTCTGTCAAGGATTTGGGCATTATTCCTGATGCATTCCGCCGCTTGGGAGTGAAGATAAAGATAGAGGATGATGACCTTGTGATTCCAGAACAGAAACATTATGTCATCGATTCATTTATTGACGGCACCATCATGACGCTTGCCGATGCCCCTTGGCCAGGACTCACTCCTGACCTTCTTTCCGTGCTCCTCGTAGTGGCTACCCAGGCTCGCGGCAGCGTTCTCTTCCATCAGAAGATGTTCGAGAGCCGCCTCTTCTTCGTGGATAAACTGATTGATATGGGTGCGCAGATTATTCTCTGTGACCCTCACCGTGCAGTGGTGGTTGGTCATGACCATAAGATCAAACTGCGTGCTGGCAGAATGACCAGTCCTGATATCCGTGCCGGTATTGCCCTGCTGATTGCTGCCATGAGTGCCAATGGTACCAGCCGCATTGCCAATATCGCCCAGATAGACCGTGGTTACGAGGATATCGAGCATCGCCTTAATGCGCTGGGTGCCAAGATAACCCGTGTCAGTGAATAGATAAGTGAAGAACGAAGAGTGAAGAATTCATTTGCTTTACTAATCATAAAGTTCAAAGTTCAAAATTCAAAGTTCCAAGTAATATGATTAGACGTGACGAAGTATATAAAATAGGCAAGTTGGGAAAACCTCATGGCGTGAAGGGCGAGATAACTTTCGCCATTACAGATGATGTTTTCGACCGTGTAGATGCCGAGTACCTGGTGCTCGATATCGATGGCATCCTTGTGCCTTTCTATTTAGAAGAATATCGTTTTAAGAACGATGAGAATGTGCTCGTGAAGTTTGAGGATATCGATACCCAAGAGCAGGCACGCAACTATACCGGTTGCGAGGTTTTCTTCCCACGTCATCTCTCTGACAGTGATGAAGAGAATATGAGCTGGGCAGAAATCATCGGTTTCCACCTGGTAGATGCCGTAAGCGGCAAGGTGGTAGGAACCATTGATCATGTAGACGATTCCACCCTCAATCTTCTTTTCGAGGTAACAACCGATGCAGGTGATGAAATCCTCATCCCTGCCAGCAACGATCTCATTGAAGAGGTGAGTGCTGAAAAGAAAGAAATCAGAATGGCAATTCCAGAGGGATTGCTCGACTTATAAAGTGAAGAGTGAAGAACGAAGAGTGAAGAATTCATTTGCTTTACTAATCATAAAGTTCTAAGTTCAAAGTTAATAATTTCAAAGTAAATGAAGAAACAACAGATATGTATTCTCGGTTCTACGGGAAGTATCGGTACACAGGCGCTTGATGTCATCGAGCAGCATAGTGACCTTTACGAGGTATATTGCCTCACCGCCAACAACCGAGTGCAGGAACTTGCCGAGCAGGCTCGCAAGTTCCATCCGGCTGCTGTGGTCATAGCCAATGAGGCTCGCTACGAGGAGCTGAAGGATATGCTCAGTGATGAGCCTGATATCAAGGTTTATGCCGGTGCTCAGGCGCTTTGCGATATCGTACAGGCTGAGCCTATCGATATGGTGCTGGCTTCCATGGTAGGCTTCTCGGGCCTGGAACCAACCATCCATGCCATCAAGGCGCGTAAGAAGATATGTCTTGCCAACAAGGAAACGCTGGTGGTTGCGGGTGAACTGATTTGCAATCTTGCACAGGAATATCATGTGCCTATCCTCCCTGTTGACAGCGAGCATAGTGCCATCTTCCAGAGTCTGGTGGGTGAGGGCGACAATGAGGTAGAGAAGATTCTCCTGACCTGTTCGGGTGGTCCTTTCCGTAATTATACCCACGAGCAGTTGGAGAAGGTGACTGCTGCCGATGCCCTCAAGCATCCTACCTGGGATATGGGCGCCAAGATAACCATCGATTCGGCTTCGCTCATGAACAAGGGCTTCGAGGTGACTGAAGCTAAATGGCTCTTTGGGGTTCCGGCTGACAAGATTGAGGTGCTTATTCATCCGCAGAGCGTTGTGCATAGTGCCGTTCAGTTTGTTGATGGTGCTGTCAAGGCTCAGTTGGGTGTGCCAGATATGCGTCTGCCTATCCAGTATGCCTTCTCTTTCCCTCAGCGTCTGCATCTGAATGGCGATCGTCTCGACCTCTTCAAGACGCAGGATTTGCAGTTCTTCAAGCCTGACTATCAGAAGTTCAAGTGCCTGCAACTGGCTTTCGATGCCATCAGAAAGGGTGGTAATATGTCGTGTATCGTGAATGCAGCCAACGAGATAGTGAATGCCGGCTTCCGCAAAGGTGAGTGTGGCTTCCTTCAGATGGCTGATATCATCGAAGAGACGATGGCGGAGGCTACTTTCGACAGTAATCCCGACCTTGATGTCTATCTGCAGACCGATGCTGAGGCTCGCCGCATAGCTACAGAGCTGATGCTCAAGTAATAGTTTATAGTTAATAGTTTATAGTTAATAGTTAAAATGAGCGCAGAACGTAGGGCTAATCATAAAGTTCAAAGTTCCAAGTTCAAAGTTCAATGTAAATAAATGGAAGTATTTTTGATCAAAGCGTTGCAGCTGATGCTGTCGCTTTCCATCTTAGTGTTGCTCCATGAGGGCGGACACTTCTTCTTCTCCAAACTCTTTGGTGTAAGAGTGGAGAAGTTCTATCTGTTCTTCGACCCTTGGTTCCATCTCTTCGAGTTCAAGCCAAAGAATTCGGATACTACCTATGGTTTGGGATGGTTGCCGCTCGGAGGATATTGTAAGATTTCGGGTATGATAGATGAAAGTTTCGATACCGAACAGATGAAACAGCCGGAACAGCCATACGAGTTTCGCAGCAAACCGGCATGGCAGCGCCTGCTCATCATGATAGGTGGCGTGCTGGTTAACTTCGTGCTGGCTCTCTTTATCTATTCCATGATTCTGTTCCATTGGGGCGATAATTATGTGGCTACCCGCGATATGAGTTATGGTATGAAGTTCAATACCGAGGCAAAGGCATTGGGTTTCCAGGACAAGGATATTCTGGTAAGCACCGATCTGGGTGAGTTCAAGACCTTTGATGGCGATCTGTATCGTAATCTCTCTGAGGCTAAGCAGGTCAATATCATCCGTCAGGGCAAACCGATGACGCTTAATCTGCCTGGTGATCTCAACATGCTCGATATGATTAAGAGCAGTCCTCGCTTCGTAGATGTGTATGTACCGCTGCAGATTGATAGTGTGATGAAGGATTCACCTGCCAGCAAACTCGGTTTGACAAAGGGTGATAAGATTCTTGCTATTAATAATAAAAAGGTAGTCTCTTTCAACGAATTTCAGATTGAATTGGGCAGAGTAGAGGATGTGCTTGCTTCGGCTGAAACGCCGCAGGATAGTGCCAGAGCACTTACAGCTCAGGTTACTTATCTCAAGGCTTCTGACGATACCGTCAAGTCGAGTGTTCTCCTGAAGTCTACCGAAGAGGGTGTGAAGTTTGGTTTCTACAATCATCCTGTCATGCTCGATTATAAGATTACTCATGTCAACTATGGCTTCTTCGAGAGTTTCCCTGCCGGCATCAAATACGGCTGGAATGTCTTGGCCGGTTATGTGGGCGATATGAAGTATGTCTTCTCTAAGGAAGGCGCCAAGAGCCTAGGTGGCTTCGGTGCGCTGGGCAGTCTCTTCCCATCTGTATGGGATTGGCATGCATTCTGGCTTATGACAGCGTTCCTGAGTATCATTCTTGCCTTCATGAACATTCTTCCTATCCCTGCTCTTGATGGTGGACATGTGTTCTTCCTTCTCTATGAGATTATCACAGGTCGCAAACCGGGCGATAAGTTCATGGAGCGTGCTGAGTATATTGGTTTCGGCATACTGATTCTTCTGCTTGTCGTTGCCAATCTGAACGATGTATTGCGACTCTTCGGCATCTTGTAATGCCGGGGAATCGCGAAAATAAAGGTCTAAAAAAGAGGGTGTGTCATAAATTAATGACACACCCTCTTTTTTTGAGTTTATTCTTTTATACGTATCTGATAATCTGTCCTACACTAACCTTCTTGTCTTTGCGGTAGCCGTTGAGTCTGCAGATTTGCTCGACAGTTACGCCACGCTTTTCGGCGATAGAATTAAGCGTTTCGCCTGGCTTCACCTTGTGGTAGAGCTTCTCGTGGCCAGCAGGCAGTTCGTTGTATCTTCCCACTTCGCCGCCGTTAACCTGCTCTCTGGTGTAACCACCGTTGCCAACCTTGCCGCGGGCAGCATTGGCATCAGCTGATTCGCTTTCGTAGGTATCACGGTTAAAGCTGTAGAAGTCGCCTGTAACGTCCTGGTTGCGGAAGTCGAAGAAGAGTGCCGGGTTCAGAGCCACACCACAGAGACGGGTCTCAAAGTGGAGATGCGAACCGGTACTTCTACCCGTGTTACCACCCAAGCCAATCACATCGCCGGCTCTTACCTCTTCGCCCTCAGTAACGAGCTGCTTAGAGAGGTGACCATAGATGGTCTCCAAACCATTATAGTGACGAATCACGATGTACTTACCGTAACCACCACCTTCATATCTTACGATGCGAACTTTGCCTGAAAAGGCTGAGCGGATTGAGTCGCCAATATAAACCTTGATGTCCATACCTTTATGTTGGCGGCCAAAGCTAGCACGGTAACCGAAGTTACTTGTGACAACGCGACTAGGAGTTGGCATGCAGAAATGACGGAGATCGATGCGGAAGTGCTCAGGTAAGGTTGTAGCCCTGTGAGCGTACTTGTTAGAGAAATCCTCATACAGCTCGGCTGCAGGGTTTTCTCTATCTTCAATCATTCGATAATGCGACACAGCGAGTGTGTCGAGCGATTTCATTCTGTGGTCTACAGGTGCCTGTCTTGCCAACAGGTCTTGTCCGCAAACGGGAGAAGCTGTTAGCGCCAACAATGCAACGACCGAAATTTTCTTTATACTCTTTTTAAAACTCATACTACTTTTTCTATTTTCTTTTTTAGGTTCGTGTCAACAGCGCAGAATCATACAAGAAATTCTGCAAAAACCACTAAGGCAAATGCCTTCATGTAGCGGTTTTGTTATATAGACGTTGCAAATATAACAAAAAAACTTCAAAAAACCAAAGTTGTTAAAGCCAAAAGGGCGATATTTAACGCCCTAGCCTTATTTTTAACTTACATTAGGAAAATAAGATGCAAGGAGTTGACTTTTAGTACGTTTCATGCTTTTGTAGCATTCTCAACAGAGCCACGGCAGGAGAATGCCCCATGAAAATATACTTTTTTACTTCCGGACTGGTGAATCGGAGGCATTCCTGATAAGCGCGGTAGAGGTCGTTGAGATTGATGGTAAATTCCTTACCCGATGACTCTCTGATACCGATAATCATCTTTGCCGTGACATGCAGTTTGACGTATCTGATGCCTGTTGCGCTTTCTATTTCTGTAATGTTTTCGAGAATGGCTCTCATTTCTTCCAGGGTTATTTCTGGTCGCGGCTCTCTGATAGCCGGCTTTCTTCTTCTATCCATTGCTTTTTACTTTGAACTTTGAGCATTGAACTTTATGATTACTTCTAACTGTAAACTTTTAACTATTAACTTTAACTGATGGCTGCCCAGTTGATATGGGTTTTCTTCAAATCCCTGAGGCGGTTCCAGAGCAGGGCGTTGTGAGGAGCATTGCATTCGGGATCGTTGTCGATGATTTCCTGTGCTTCTGTGCGCGCCAGTTGTACCAGCTGACCGTCTCTGGCAATATTCGCTATCTTCAGGTCGAAAGCCATGCCGCTCTGCTGCGTTCCCTCCAGGTCGCCGGGACCACGGAGTTTCAAGTCGGCCTCGGCGATACGGAAACCGTCGTTCGTATCGCACATGATATCAATACGTTTGCGGGTTTCTTCAGAAAGCTTATAGTTGGTTACCAGAATGCAGTAGCTCTGGTCGCAGCCTCTTCCTACACGGCCTCGCAGCTGGTGCAACTGGGAGAGACCGAAGCGCTGTGCATCTAGGATAACCATCACAGAAGCATTGGGCACATTTACACCAACTTCTATTACGGTAGTGGCAACGAGAATCTGTGTTTCGCCCTTCACAAACAGCTCCATTTCTACCTCCTTCTCGGCAGATTTCATTTTTCCGTGTATCTTGCTCAGTCTGAACTCCGGGAATGCCTGTTTCAGCGTTTCGTAACCTTCTTCCAGGTTCTTCAGGTCGCTCTTCTCGCTTTCCTTGATCAACGGAAAGACGATATATACCTGTCTGCCGAGATTAATCTGGCGGCGGATGCTCTGATAGAGACTGGTGAGTTGGGTATCAAACTTATGCAGCGTCTGTATCGGTTTTCTGCCTGGTGGCAGTTCATCAATCACGCTCACGTCCAGGTCACCATAAATGGTCATGGCGAGGGTGCGGGGGATAGGAGTGGCGGTCATCACGAGGATATGAGGCGGATTCTCGCTCTTGTTCCACAGCTTGGCTCTCTGCGCCACACCGAAGCGATGCTGCTCATCGATGACGGCTACGCCTAATCTTCTGAAAACCACCGGGTCTTCGAGGATGGCATGGGTGCCTACCAGAATCTGGATGTCGCCCGTAGCCAGGTCGGCAAGAATCTTTTCTCTCTTCTTTCCCTTTACGATGCCTGTGAGCAGTTCCACCCGGATGTCCATTCCCTGCAGGAAGTCGCAGATGGTCTGCAGATGCTGCTCGGCAAGAATTTCAGTAGGTGCCATCATACATGCCTGATAACCGTTATCCAGCGCAATGAGCATGGTCATGAGTGCCACGAGCGTCTTGCCTGAACCTACATCACCCTGCAGAAGACGGTTCATCTGTCTGCCGCTGCACATATCGGCTCTGATTTCATGCATCACCCGTTTCTGGGCCCCTGTCAGTTCGAAGTGCAGATGATGGGCATAGAACCCGTTGAAGATATCGGCGATGCGGTTGAAGACATATCCCCTGAACTTGCGTCGCTGGTCGGTGGCATACCTTAATATATTAAGCTGCACATAGAAGAGTTCCTCAAATTTAAGGCGTACCTGTGCTTTCTGCATCTCCTGATGGGAATGCGGATAATGAATCATGCGGATGGCTGCATCGCGCGAAACCAGATGCAGACGGTCTACGATATGGTTTGGCAGCGTTTCGGGAAGTGGAGGAAGGATGGTGACCAGCTGCTTGGTCATCTTCTCTATGGAACGTGAGGTGTAGCCGCGTTTTCTCAGGTTCTCGGTAAGCGAGTAGTAGGGCAGCATGCCCATCTCTGAAATCTGGAGATTGGTGGCATCGTCCATATCGGGATGGGTAAACTGGAATCTGCCGTTGAAGAAGGTTGGCTTTCCGAAAACGAGATATTCGGTTCCCACACGGTAAGTCTTCATGATGTATTGGGCACCGCGATACCAGATGAGGTCAGCCACACCGTAGCCGTCTGAGAAATGGGCTACCAGCAGCTTGTTGCGCTTGCCGGTATCTATCTCATCGTAGCTGAGTATCTTGCCTTTGAGCTGTACAAAGGGCATGTCGGCATTGAGTTCACTGATGTGGAAAACCTTGGAGCGGTCTACATATTTATATGGATAGTATTCCAGCAGGTCACTATAAGAGTTGATGCCGAGCTCCTTGCTCAGTATCTCTTTCTTCTTGGGTCCTACCCCTGGCAGGAACATGATGTCTTGGTCTAAAATACTATTCATAATGATGCAAAAGTACAACATTATGGCAAAACAGCCAAAATGTTTAACT
>ERZ791575.900-NODE-900-length-11489-cov-5.815812_pt1 | contig 11489 bp, 9 predicted proteins | sample MGYA00509970_ERZ791575 | MGnify/ENA primary metagenome ERZ791575 (study PRJEB30046, sample SAMN00791935) | human gut metagenome | study: EMG produced TPA metagenomics assembly of the A metagenome-wide association study of gut microbiota in type 2... | reverse complement strand
AATAAAGGATATATTAAATATATGTAATATTACTATTTAACAACACACATTTTTTCTTTTATATTTCAATACATCCAATGTTACTATTTACCAGTTTACAGAATTAAAGTCACAGGCACAGAATACAAATTTCAATACATCTAATGTTACTATTTACCACATACCAAGTTGGACTCCAGCTTGGAAGACTTGCATTTCAATACATCTAATGTTACTATTTACCATAGTACCTCGACAGTCAATCGTAGAACCTAAATATATTTCAATACATCTAATGTTACTATTTACCCTCATCCACTGGTTATAAGAGCCTAGAACAATAGAGATTTCAATACATCTAATGTTACTATTTACCAGGCGCAAGGACTAACAATTAACGGATTTGTTAAATTTCAATACATCTAATGTTACTATTTACCAGTGTCATAGCTACCTTTGTAGCTGCAAGTTCAATCATTTCAATACATCTAATGTTACTATTTACCATATTTCCTATAATTAACACGCTTTTTAAGTTTAGGATTTCAATACATCTAATGTTACTATTTACCGATAAAATGGGCATTTATAGCCCCTATTATGCTAAATTTCAATACATCTAATGTTACTATTTACCTGTCTGCGTCCTGTCCTGCGCCTGCTGCCGCTTCCATTTCAATACATCTAATGTTACTATTTACCGCTTCGCACTCTCCTGTCAACCGCCAGTGTAAATCATTTCAATACATCTAATGTTACTATTTACCACCATACACCACAATAATCGGCATCAAGTTTTAATATTTCAATACATCTAATGTTACTATTTACCCCATTAATAAAACCACTTATCATATCAGAACCCCAATTTCAATACATCTAATGTTACTATTTACCACTTAAAATTGATGATATTCCAGTAGCCATCTTACATTTCAATACATCTAATGTTACTATTTACCAACAACTGGAATTCCATACTCTTCATATTCTTCTATTTCAATACATCTAATGTTACTATTTACCAATTTATCCGCAAAAATGAAACGTGATAATTTTTCATTTCAATACATCTAATGTTACTATTTACCATTAGATTTATTAAACAAGGTTGTTAAACTTGGATTATTTCAATACATCTAATGTTACTATTTACCTAATACGATATGTATTATACTAAGATGTCAGCCATCATTTCAATACATCTAATGTTACTATTTACCCATATGTAGATAATGGAGTAGAAGATAGAATTGATTTCAATACATCTAATGTTACTATTTACCTGTCGCCATCCTCCATCATAAACAATATATCCATTATTTCAATACATCTAATGTTACTATTTACCTTTCTGTATTTCCTAAATAATCCGTTAATTCTATAATTTCAATACATCTAATGTTACTATTTACCAACCTCAGTTTCTGCAACATTTATCACATTTAAGGGATTTCAATACATCTAATGTTACTATTTACCTTTAGTGTTCTGTCTTTAAGTATGAATTCTTTTTCTATTTCAATACATCTAATGTTACTATTTACCATAATAACAAGCAGAATACTAATATCACACAGCTATTTCAATACATCTAATGTTACTATTTACCCCAGTAGTTACTTCTATTTTGTTTCCATCTGCCTATTTCAATACATCTAATGTTACTATTTACCTTCACAGCTCCACCCCCTAACACTTGCTTGTTCCATTTCAATACATCTAATGTTACTATTTACCAATTCCATAAACGTAATAAACGAGGCCAGATGTAATTTCAATACATCTAATGTTACTATTTACCTCTTTCCAGATAACGCCTTTTCTGCATTTCTCCATATTTCAATACATCTAATGTTACTATTTACCGGCTCTGCAACTGCTGCACCTTTTCTTCATACTCTCATTTCAATACATCTAATGTTACTATTTACCCAAAACGACATAGAGCTTTATTTGTCACAATTTTGATTTCAATACATCTAATGTTACTATTTACCGAAAGTCATTAAGACCGCGTCGGACCTGCCGCAATATTTCAATACATCTAATGTTACTATTTACCAAGACACATTAAAAGATAGGACAGCCGAAAGGTATTTCAATACATCTAATGTTACTATTTACCTCGATTTTGGTGTCAAAAAGTGCTACCTGCTGTTTAATTTCAATACATCTAATGTTACTATTTACCGCAAGCTGTCCGTATGCGTCCTCTATTGGTATGAATTTCAATACATCTAATGTTACTATTTACCCCAGAAGAGGAAACAGAAGAAAAAGAAATTACTATATTTCAATACATCTAATGTTACTATTTACCGATTACTTTGCGCCACAGGCTGTTAATTGGAGTAGATTTCAATACATCTAATGTTACTATTTACCATGTGCAGATGCATCACCCATAGAAACTATTATCATATTTCAATACATCTAATGTTACTATTTACCAAAGACCTACACCATTTCCGATGACTGGCTATCCGATTTCAATACATCTAATGTTACTATTTACCGATGTTGCGGTAACTTCTATCTGTGGCGCTTCACTATTTCAATACATCTAATGTTACTATTTACCTTTTAAGACTTCTGTAAGCCTTTCAGTGTCGTGCATTTCAATACATCTAATGTTACTATTTACCGTCTAAAATCATTTCACGTACTGTCTGTCCATTTCATTTCAATACATCTAATGTTACTATTTACCATCACACAGAATAGAATACAATACAATGGATTAAAATTTCAATACATCTAATGTTACTATTTACCGGACGGTAGCCGACACGTTTCGAATGGCTGGACAAATTTCAATACATCTAATGTTACTATTTACCCTTGCTTGTCACAGTACAACAGATAGAACTGTGCCATTTCAATACATCTAATGTTACTATTTACCTATTCTGTAATACAGTTATCTTATTGTTTTGTGTATATTTCAATACATCTAATGTTACTATTTACCTCTCTGCCATTGCCGAAATATCCGTCAGCTACTAACATTTCAATACATCTAATGTTACTATTTACCTTACGCAAACATTTTCTTTCATTTGCGCTTCCTCCGATTTCAATACATCTAATGTTACTATTTACCCAAATGGGAACAAGTAGCGGTACGCAATTCATACAGATTTCAATACATCTAATGTTACTATTTACCTCTGCGCCGTGGAACGCTCCTGCTGGGTATTTCCATATTTCAATACATCTAATGTTACTATTTACCTAAAAATTTCTTTCCATCTTCGTAGCTCATCTTCTATTTCAATACATCTAATGTTACTATTTACCATCATTTCCTTATGCGGCGCATTAATTACGAAACAGATTTCAATACATCTAATGTTACTATTTACCTTTTCCCACCCTTGCAACCCATTATATTAATTTTTATTTCAATACATCTAATGTTACTATTTACCCTAAAAACATATTTATTTATATACATTAGGGCAGCAATTTCAATACATCTAATGTTACTATTTACCAAAACAGCTCTAACAGCCGCAGAAATACGCCAACAATATTTCAATACATCTAATGTTACTATTTACCTTTTGCCTGGTCTGAAGTATAATTATTTCCTAAGACATTTCAATACATCTAATGTTACTATTTACCGAATATCGCCTTCATTATTTCCTTCAATCGTATGTCTATTTCAATACATCTAATGTTACTATTTACCGTAATGTCGATACGAGCAGAATATGCTAAAAGAATATTTCAATACATCTAATGTTACTATTTACCAAATGGTAATCCTTCATCAGCCACACCATCTGGAATATTTCAATACATCTAATGTTACTATTTACCACGAGTGCAGAAGAATATTTATCTAAAGCGAATGAATTTCAATACATCTAATGTTACTATTTACCATACGACCATTGTCATATGTAGCGCCTTTAATTCTAATTTCAATACATCTAATGTTACTATTTACCTAGCACCAGCACCATATATATCTGATAAAGTAAAATTTCAATACATCTAATGTTACTATTTACCTAGCTCCGGTGGCATCCCCGAGTAATGTAGGATACATTTCAATACATCTAATGTTACTATTTACCTGGATAACCTACCTGTGCTGGTCTTGCTGGACGTGATTTCAATACATCTAATGTTACTATTTACCATATTGGAATATACTGGTCTATCATAGTCCAGCCATTATTTCAATACATCTAATGTTACTATTTACCAACAACGAAACTATCACCATTGAAGATACTATAATATTTCAATACATCTAATGTTACTATTTACCTATAAATGCCACGTAACATTTTTAAATAATATGTCATTTCAATACATCTAATGTTACTATTTACCCTTTTTAGCGCCTTGAGTTATGAATTCCTCATAAATTTCAATACATCTAATGTTACTATTTACCACCTTTTTAGTTTATTTCTTCTCTACATATTTAAATTTCAATACATCTAATGTTACTATTTACCCAAGCCTACATACACATCTGACAGCCTTGTTGAATTTCAATACATCTAATGTTACTATTTACCTTTCTGTCAGTTACACCTAAGCTAATTGTATTGTCATTTCAATACATCTAATGTTACTATTTACCACACTACCACATCAGATGTTGTTTCATCATCATTCGATTTCAATACATCTAATGTTACTATTTACCTAACGATTTTAAGCCATCTATTTTACAGCCAATTCCGCTATACCCACTATATTAGCGCATTTTTATAAATTTTACCAGCCAATTCAATAATTATTTAAATTTATCTTTATTATTTGTTTAACCCACATATTTACAGGCTTTGTTAATATCTACACTAATAAACCAGCTGGTAATTTATTTAATTATTATATCATCAAATCTTCTCCTGTTGGCTCACCACCATTTCCTAACACTTCTTCCCCAAATACGCTGTCATTCTTAAGCTTTACAATACAGATAAAATCCTCATCCTCATTTATAACCTTTTTTAATTCTGCCCTCAATGATATAAACCGCGATGGTGTCATATCACCTCTGAATACTGACTTTTGATAATGTGATAAATATTTTTTGCATATCTTAAATACTTTCTGCACTCTTTTTTCTCCAACATCATAAAATAAAAATGCATAATTATAATTCAATTCTTTCTTCATTACATACCTTCTTTCAGTGAAAATGGAACAAAATCTTTTTCTTCCAAAATACTTTTAATTAGTTTATAACAATCCAGCTTTAATGCTGTTCTGTACGATACTTTTCTTTTTAGTACAGGATGCGTAAATACACTTTCCATTCTGTCTTCAAAAGCCTGCACAAATATTTTTCTTCCATCTTCATTTAAAATGCAGTAATTAACATTTTTATCAAAATGCTTTTCCACCTGTAATTTTCTATTATTAACCAAATCAAATATCGTTCTGTAGACAATAACAGGTTTAAATACCTCACTTATATCAAGACTTAGTGAAAATCTTCCTTCAGACGGCTCATGCAAAAAACTTATTCTCTGGTCTAAATGTGTCTGATATATTGCTGAAATAGTTTTCGTATACAACAATGTATTTCCAAAAGAAATCAAGGCATTAATTGGATTATCCGGTGGTCTTTTTACCCTCTTATTCATTACAAAATCATCTGGCAGAAAATATCTGAAATTATTATAAAAACGCATCCATACTTCACCCTCATATGCCATTAACTCCTTCACATCTTCTGCCTGTTCAACTGATTTTAAAAAATCACTTTTTATCCAGTCTATTGTTTCCTTAACATCTTTTTTATCGTGCTTATAATAATGATAAAGAAGCTCATAAATATTAAGTCCGATACCCCTGACTATTGGTCTGGCAATACTCATTCTGTCATCGTTATATTTACCAACCTGCTTTACCAAAAGCTTTCCACTAAGATAATGGTCCCTCGGATAATATGTACCGCTATATCCTCCATAATAATTAAAGAAATGTACTATAATATTATTTTGTGACAAAAAATCCAACAGCTTTGTATTAATACTAACTTCGTTAAAGCAAAATATTTCCTTCGTATTTTCTACTGGAATATACACATTTTTTCCATTTTTGCGGAAACATAATGAATTATCTTTTCTTGTTAATTCTCCCATTGACATTATATATCTTGTACTTCCCATAACACGCCTTTCCTATTGCATCATATATAACAATATTCATAATATGCACATTTTTTACACTTGCTGCTGTTAAGTATTTCTGGTGGCTTATCACTTGCAATTAACTCCTGTATTTCATTAACATACCCATCAAGTTCATTTTCCAGTTCTTCTGTTAATTCAAGAATTATGACTTTCTTATCGCTTTTATTCTTTTCTACAAACTCAAGTTTTCCTTTTCTTACTACGCCCTTATTTTTTAATACTTTTAAATAATACAATAGCTGCCATTTTGCTGCTTCTACATCTGCATCCGACTTTTTTACTTCTGTAAGATATTCTTTGGTAAGCTTATCAAGACGTATATTGTCTATTGCAATCTCTGAATTACTTTTATCTGCCGCTTTTTCTTCGTGAATTGCCTTGCCTATCTTAACCTGCTCACTATTATCCTCCAGATTTAACCTGTTACCGTGCAGATAGCATTGTCTTTTGCAATGAAAATAATAATTAATCATTGTACCATTAACCTGCATACTCAACCTCCTTTCTACGCACGTTTTTTTCTCCTATTAAATTTGTGCCAAGTGTGCGCAGCCACAAATCATACGTATAAAAAATCAGATATTAATCTAATTTTTTACCACCTTCTTATATGAATAAATCTTCATTATCCTTGAATAGCTCTTTATTTAACACTCCATTTTCATCATAATAATCTTCGCCATTTTCAATATAAAAAATATCTCCTATCTGCTCATCCCACTCCAGATGTTCAATAACCGGTTTATGATTTTCATTGTATAATTCTATTTTAAACTGATACATAAACATATTCATTTTACTTCTGATATTATGTAGTTTAACGGTCTTTTCCTGATAAGACATATGATTATCCTGCAAAAGTTCTTTATACTCTTTCCATATCTTTTTACCATCTATAACATTCTCAGGATTATTTTTATCAATAATATTTCTTGAAAAATATATCGAATACATCTGTCTGTTATCATCTATGAGTTTCATTTTATCTGCAACTTTATTAAAATCCAGCTTTCCTACTTCTTTTCTGATAAATTCATCTATATTATTATCGTTACATTGTCCCTGGGCATTTTTTAAAACTGGTATTACATATTTTTCATAATAATCATAAAAATCTTTAGAATTAAGTACTTCTCTTATTTCCTCATTCATTAAAGTATTATCAGTATCCACGCGGACATCTTGCCTGTATATTCCTTTAGCATCGTCCATATTAAAGAAATATACAACTCCATCTTTCCTGCACGACCTATTAATTCGCCCTATAAACTGTTCCTCGCTGTCAAGTCTTGATATATCTTTATATCCTATGTCCATATCTATATCTACACCTGCTTCAATAACCTGCGTTGCAACAAGAATGACTTCCTGCATATTTTCAATATCAGCAATTATATCTTTACGTTCCTGTATGCTGCTATCACCTGTTATTAACCTGACTGGACATTCTGCACTTTCACTTATATGTGCATAAAATGCTTCTGCACTTGATTTTCTTATAAATTCTATAAGTATTCTTTTATTTTTATGTTGTAAAATGTGTTCTTCCAGCTCATCAATTCCTATTTTTCTGTTAAGAAGTTCATAATTAACTTTCACCCTATTGGCAAACATTCTGTGATTAAAATATTTTTCTCTGTTATTTATTAATCTGACAGCTTTGGCATTATTACTGGTAAGCAGTTCAAGATTAGGCAGAGTTGCTGACATTATAATTATTTTTATATCTAATAACTGTGCATATGCCTTTAGAAAATTTATCATTGCTCCCCATTTGTTATTGTTATAGCTTTGAATTTCATCTAAAACAATAACTGAATGACACAACTGATGAAAGCCAAATGTACTATCCTTAGACCTGCCAAACATTGTATCAAATAATGTAATATGAGTTGATAGCACTATAGGATAATTTAAAAACTGTCTGTCCAATAATATTTTTTGATAATTTTCTATAGTATATTTCTCATCATCATATTTATTTACATTTGAACTGTTCTTTGCTTTATATGGAGTAATCGAATTTACTACAGCTATATTTGACATAATAACCTCATTTTGTCCAAATATTTTTTCCATAGAATTCATATTCTGTTCAACTAAAGTATTAAATGGATATACGTAAAAAATCTTTCTGCAATAGTCCGCTTTTTTCAATAATTGAAAACTTAAATTAAATGCGGTATTACTCTTTCCGCTTCCGGTTGGAGCTTCAAGATAAAATATCTTACTGTCTATATTGTTTTTCAGATTATATTCTGTTTCAAGAAACATTTCTGTCCGCAGTACATTTATTCCCTTAATGTTTCCAATAACAGTGTCTTTATTAACTTTAGTAAGCTGTTCTTCATCTAATCTTTTAATATTCTTCTCATAATTACGTATACTTTTCTGTACGTCATTATTCTCATATTCATTTATTATGTTATCAATATTATTAACATTTCCATAATCATTATTTTCATATCCACTCATAAATTCAGATGTTGCATAATAATCTGCTGCCACTAATAAAGAATATAAAAGCCTTGTCCACGCATACAAGTAAATATTCTTTTCATTACTTTGACATACCATTCTATTAAGCCATTCATCACGTTTTCTAAGCTTTGCAACCGGTTCTTTGTATAACTCCTGTTTAAACATTTCACACCAGTCATACGCATCTTTTCCTGAATTATCATTTTGCTTATTTTTACCAGTTAATCCATCAAAAAAATATTCCAAACTATTCATATCACTATGATGCCTTGAAATAATATAAGAATAGATATATGCAAAGTCTTTCAGCACATCAGACTCATCCCTGTTAATTCTTCCATCACCTTTGGCTGTATTGATAATACCCAGAAAATAATCAAGATAAAAAATTGCCGATACAATAGAATGTCTGCTCGATATACTTTCAGGTGCATATTCTGTTTTCCAGCTATTCTTCATTTTCAGCTTTTGAAATAAAGGATTTACCTTTCCAGCATCGTGTAAAGTTACAACATTAACCGACATTAACTCAAATATATGTCTGGCTTCATTGGTAATATCACTCAGATACAACTGCTCAAACTTTATAAATACTGTTTCAATATGTTTAGCTCCGGCAATATTAAACCAATACTTCTGACAACGCTCTGTGTGCTCTGTTAAAGTTTCTTTTTGAGTTCCATCTTCTGATAAATGTGCATAACATTCATCACCAAATTCTGTAATACTGTCTAACGGCAGCATTAAACTTTTTATATTAAGCAGCATTTTCTCATCACATTCTTTACTCATTTCTGTCATTGTTTCCCCTTTCTCTCACTTACATAATTAATTAAAAATGCCACATCAGGCAAAATGAAATTAAAATAAATTCCTATTGCCTAATGTGACATTATTAATACAATTATTAGTAAAACTCTAAAATCTTATCTTCAGTTTTATAAAGCTTATATAACCTGTCATTATTTATATTTACTAACATATTAGTATAACAGAAGTCTGCATATCCATATAAGTTAGTGTATCCATTCAGAGCAACCGGCAATTTTTCAGCATACTTAAACACTTCTATTTCATCCTCATCATCAGGCATAATTAAACTGCCTGTTTCCTTTAAAAACATACTAGATATAACTGTTTCTTTTAATGTTATTTCCTCTACAACAACTTTTTCTACATTTGTAATATCTGCTGGATGATCGTTTTTACCAAGATAAGGAAAATAAACACACTTTCCCTGTTGTAAAAATTCAGCCAGATTTTTGGCTTCTTCACAATCAATAAGTACATATATATCCCACACTGGATTTTCTAACCATTGCTCTTTTATAATAAGATTACCACCCTGTTCAGCACTTGCATAACCTACTGAATTATTAAATATCTGAACCTTCTTCGGTATATATCCACGTTCATTTTTAGGCACAACTGACACTTTTATATGTCTTAATTTTTCATAGAATTCAGGATAATCAACTTCTATAGACTGCCCCTTCTTTTCCTTTTTCCATTCTTTCTGTGCGTATCCACCATACCCTAATATTGCACCAAATATTCCTAACAAAGCAACCTTATGTATATGACTATATGTAAAATAATAATAGGCATTAACTTCCGGTTTCTTAAAAAAGGCATTTCTGCCACTTAATGTAAATTTAACAGCCTCCATACATTACACCTCTTTTTGTGTAATAATGTCATAAAGCTTCTCCCCTTTAATTCCAGATACAATCTTAGTTGTATGTGGATTAAAGTAAACTTCAACGTCCTTTATTCTATCTCCGATATTATTAAGTATTTCTGCAACGCCACTTATATCTATTGTATTAAGCTTATCACCTTTTTCAAAGTTTATGTACTCAGATAAGTTAGGAAGATATGTATCTATCTCTGTTTCTACAAATATTGCGAATTCATTCTCGCAGCCTTCTTTAGCATTAGTTGCATATGCTGTTGCACTTACTAAAGCAGTTCTTTTAAAGTTCTCATAATCTTCCTCTGTATATCCATCTGTAACTCCAAGACTTACAAGTTCCTTATATGCAAGCGGGTTAATTACAAATGGATAAAAATAATGTGCTTCATCGCTTGTAATTTTTGTTCCTAATGTTGAATTCTTTGCCTCTTCATTTTTCTCGCTATCTTTACTTGCATCTCTGAATGGAGAAAGTATCTGCTGTTCTTCTGCATTCGTTTCCTTATATTTATTAAAGCCTTGTCCAAACTGAACTGCTCCTGTTATCGAAAAGTTATTCTTTGCTTCCGCAAATGTTGCTCCAAAATTCTTAACATCTACAGCAGACATAAGATTGGTAAGAACTTCTTTAGAATTATTGCACTCTTTCAAGTCTCCAACATTAAATAATTCTTCATAACGCTCTTTTAATGAATTTGGTACAAGTGCTCCATCCTTTGAAAACTTCATAGACTTAATATATAATACTTTCTTTCCCTCATCGTTCCACATTTTCTTCATAGGATACTTTAAAGCTTTATCACTTCCGTACACATCTCCATTCTGCATACTCTTTGGATAGCCTGTAAAATCCGCATTCCAATTAGCCATAATTGAAGAAATTCCTATAACTCCATATACTCTCTTATCCATATTAATCCTCATTTCTGTGCACATTTTTTATCCATAACAAGTTTGTGCCCAGTGCACTACGACACAAATTCTGCGTATGAAAAATATTTTCACACTAATTATTCTCCTCTGACTTGTTTGACTCGTATATAAGATTATTACTTATATATCCTGCTATTATATCATCGCTTATTACCTTTCCACTTGGAATATACGATATAATCATTTGATACAGATTGTTATATCTATTATTATTAACTTTTATTGCA
>ERZ791575.893-NODE-893-length-11537-cov-5.398798_pt1 | contig 11537 bp, 9 predicted proteins | sample MGYA00509970_ERZ791575 | MGnify/ENA primary metagenome ERZ791575 (study PRJEB30046, sample SAMN00791935) | human gut metagenome | study: EMG produced TPA metagenomics assembly of the A metagenome-wide association study of gut microbiota in type 2... | reverse complement strand
ATAAAATATAATTTACATTTAATCTATATCTATGAGGTGTTCTTATGCAAAAAATTTACTGTGTTGAAGATGACGAAAGCGTTCGCGAACTTGTCATCTATGCATTACAATCTTCTGGATTTGAAGCTCAAGGCTTTGTCAATGCTGAAGAATTTTTTCCTGTACTAAAAAATAATGTGCCTGATTTAATTCTTTTAGACATTATGCTTCCTGGCATTGATGGCATTGAAATTCTCAAAGAAGTTCGTAAAAATCCTAAAACACAACATACCTATCATCATGCTCACAGCTCGTGGTAGTGAATATGATAAAATAACTGGTCTTGATAATGGCGCTGATGATTATGTAACTAAACCATTCGGTGTAATGGAATTAATCGCACGCATAAAAGCAGTTTTACGTCGCAGTGCAAAAATCAATGTAGCACAAGATAAAGCTACTAATGATTTATCTGCTGGTAATGGTCTTCTTGTATTAAATCATGATTTCCATAAAGTCTATGTAAATAATGAAGAAGTCATTTTGACATTAAAAGAATTTGAACTTTTATACTATCTATTAAAAAATAAAAATATCGTTATTTCCCGCGATAAAATTATGGACAAAGTATGGGATTATAATTATGCAGCTGAAACTCGTACTGTCGATGTGCATATAAAAACACTTCGCCATAAATTAGGAGTAGCCAGCAAATTAATCGAAACTATCCGTGGAGTCGGTTATAAAATCATTGATTAATATGAGTATGAAGCAAAAAATCTTCAATTATATGTGCTTTTTAGTATCTATGGCTGTTATTTGTACTTTTATTTTAACTTTGACCTTATGTTATCCATTATTTTTTGAACATACAAAACAAGAAGTTAAAGATGAGGCTACTTATTTAACTTATGTTTTTAATCATCATTTAACAGACCCTAAAGAATTACTAAAAGATGCACAGACACAAACACGCATTACCTGGATTGACCCTGAAGGCAATGTTATCTTTGATAATAGTGCTGAACTAGATAAAATGGAAAATCATCTTTTGCGTCAAGAAGTACAAATTGCCCAAAAAGTAGGAACAGGTGAATCTTATCGCATCTCAACTACGCTTGGAACTAATACGTATTATTACGCTGTGAGATTAGATGATAATTCTGTTTTACGTCTTTCTCGCAATAATGTCAGTGCATATGATATGGTTCAAGAAGCCTTGCCGATATTGTTAGCTATGATGTTATTAATCTATTTAACTTCTCTATTGGCTGCTCGCCGTATGGCTAGAAATATCATTGCACCTATAAATTCTATCAATCTTGAGCATCCTATTATGAATGACTTATATGAAGAATTAAATCCTATGTTAATTCGTTTAGAAAATCAAAATGAGCAAATTCACCAACAAATGAAGACTTTAAAAAATCAACAGCGTGAATTTACTATGATTATTAATAATATCGAAGAAGGTTTAATCTTAATCAATCATTCTTATAAAATATTAGCTATAAATCATAGCGTATTAAATATTTTAAACGCCGAAAAAATAGACTATATTGATAAAAATCTCTTTACGCTTATCAATAATGAAACATTATATCAAGCTGCTCAAAATGTAATGCGTGGAGAACGACAAGAGTTTTATTTACCTCTTGATAAAAAAACTTATCAAATCATTGCCAGCCCTGTAACTAGGTGTTCTTGGAAACAGCATGAATGATATGTCGGATAAATTGGAGAAAGCCATTACTGATTTGAAGTCTGCTAATATTGAACTTCAAAAAGATATTGAAAAGAAAAATGAAATAGATGAAATGCGAAAAGAGTTTATCTCAAACGTATCTCATGAATTAAAAACACCACTCACTTCTATTTCTGGATTTGCTGAACTCTTACAAAATAATATGGTTCGACCAAATGACATTCCTTTATTTGCTGGCAAAATCTATAAAGAGGCTCAACGTCTAATCAGTTTAATTCAAGATATAATCAAACTTTCTCAACTTGATGAAAAAAATAGTACCTTTATGAAAGAACCGCTAAATCTTTCTGCTATCTGTAAACAAATTATTTTACGTCTAAATGATAAAGCATTGACTAAACAGGTAAAACTCATTTTTAAAGAAGTTCCTACTAGCGAAATTATCGGTGTTCGTCAATTAATCGAAGAATTAATTTATAACCTCATCGAAAATGCTATAAAATACAATAAAGCCAATGGTTCTGTCTTTATTTCTTTATTAAATGAAGACAAAAATCATCTTATCTTAGAAGTAAAAGATACTGGAATAGGTATAGCGTCAGATGATTTACCACATGTATTTGAAAGATTTTATCGTGCTGATAAATCCCGTTCTCAAATCAATGTAGAAGGTACAGGTTTAGGTCTTGCTATCGTTAAACATATTGCTGAATTCCATCATGCTAATTTAACAATTCAAAGTAAACCTAATGAAGGAACTTGTATCAGAATTCACTTTTCTTTAAAATCAGATTAAAAAATTTTTTAAACCCCTATTTTAGGGGTTTTCTTATTGTTTAAGCTAAAATTTTTGGTATAATAAGTAGAGTAACAAATTTTATAATATATATAATGAGGGTGCATGCTTATGCGATTAATAAAAAATATTATTTGTCTTACTGTATTAATGGTTTTCACATTATTCCATACTCAAATTAGTTTTGCGGCTGATTCTGAATGGTATTGGATTAGCTCAGATGATAAATATAGTAAATATTTTTCTATGACAAGAATTACTACTGTTTCTAGTCAAAATAACATTCCTACTTGTATTGAAGACTGGATAAAAACAGGTTACGCTCCAGGTGGAGCAGCTGAAACTATAGCTAATATGAAACTTCCTATCAATGACCCTAATCAATTAGTTTATAGCTTAGCTCGCGTTCAAATCAATCCTCAAGAAAGAACCTTACGCTATATGGAAGAAATCTTCTATGATAAAGATGGCAAGGCTCTTTATACACTTAAATATGATAATCCTGTAAATAAAGATATCAACTCTCAATCTTTTGATGAAAAATTCTATGCTATGATTGTAGACCGTGTATTCAATAAAGGTGAAGGCGGTCGTCTTATTTCTAATGCTCGTTGGCTTGGCTTATGGAGCAATGAATCTGGAGAAAGCAGTGCTGATACAGCAACACTTCGTCAGATAGATAACAATATCATTGTTTGGATTTGGCAAGAAAACAAAGACTCTGCTGGTAATGTTTCCTCTATCCAATTCATGAAAAAAGAATATAACGTACAAAATTTAACAGCTAGAACATTAAAATATAATTTCTGGTCTCCTGATACAAATTGGATTGATAAAACACCTAATCTCGACAAAAATATGCATTCTATCATTCCTGAAAGCACAGAAGATGTAGAATTCAAGAAAATAAGATATTATGCTAATAAATATCCTGAATGGGCAACACGTTATCAAATCAATAAAACAACAACAACAGCTACTGTTCCAACAAACACAACAGTAACTACTACAACTCCAACACCTACTACACCTGTAAACTCTACTACAACATCACCAGCTGCTAGTGGTGTTACAAATCCTATTGGCTCTGTAGGTCCTATTGGAGCTCCTATAAATTAAAATTTGCGACTTAGTTTTAGTTATGCTAAAATTTAGCTTATTAAATTCATCTAACTAATTTAGATTGAAATTGCGGCTGTAGCTCAGACGGATAGAGCATTCGCCTCCTAAGCGAAGGGTCGGCAGTTCGAATCTGCCCAGCAGCTCCAAGTAAAAACCCTGTAGTTTCAAGGATTCATGTTCATAGGTACACAATGTGACCTATGGGGCAGGCCGGACGGTACAGGGCACGAAAAAATAAGTCGAGGGAAATTCCCTCGACTTATTTTTTCTTTGATCCCAAGTTTATTTGAGCGCCACATTTCAATTGGATGCGCAGACTTGATATAGGATATAACATTAGATGAAATTTCAGCCCTCTGCCTTTTCATTGGCAGAGGGCCGTTTTTTGCTTAACAGTTATTGAGCATCCCTTAATTGCTCTACAACACTGCATTTCGCTGCGTTGTCATACATCATGCAAGGAATCAGCCACCCCAGCAGAAGAAATACCGGAATTGTCAGCAGGACAGGCAGAATGGTGAATCGATACTCAAAGAACCAGAACATACTGCCCAGCATTTTTCCTGCAAGAGGTCCCACCGCCAGCGACAGAATAAAGGCCGCCGATACGGAGGACATTGCGTAAAACAATCCCTCGTAGATCAGCATGGTTTTGAGCTGCCGGTTCGTCATTCCTACAGCCTGAAGCACAGCAAATTCACGGCGGCGGGAAAGAATACTGGTCATCATGGCGTTGAAGAAATTTAAGAGTCCCACCAGCCCGATGATAGCACAGAGGATACCACCTACCAGAAGGAACATCTGCCGGAACTGAGCAAACTCAGAGCGAGCCGTGGCCTTGCTTTCATACATCAAGGGTGAAAACTCACCGGCAGTGAGCTTCGATAGATATTGCTCTGCTTCGGCCTCGTCTGCGTCGTCTGCTGTGTCGAACAGGTAGAGCATCGGAATGGCCGCACCGCCGCTGTCCCTCTGTGCGGTATCCACAGACAAAACTGTCTCATATCCAATACCGCCATAACGATAACTCATGGAATACGGAAGCTCTACCAAGGCGCAGACCGTGTACTCTACATCTCTGGCTCCATACAGTTTTTCCTGAAAGTACTCCTCCGGTGTATCTTCGGTGCGGAGTTCCCCGGTGCGGCTGTCGATATATTTCACATCGTCCGCATAGGTGGCGGTGATCGTGTCTCCCACCTTGGGGTAGTATTCAGGATTGGGCAGATTACCGTAGTCATCTAAGGAAACCGCAATGGCAATAGCGTTATTGTTTGGCTCCAGCATAGGAGAAATATCTCCGTCGAACACTTGCAACTTGTCAAACAGGCTGTTATCCAGAGCCTCGATTCTGGTATCTCCCATCACCATATCGCCCCGGTGCTCCATGCGGCTCATATGGCTGTCCAACTGCTCAGCATTTTCGTACCTTGCATAGTCCTGCCGCAGAGCATCCTCCGTCATCCAAAGATATACGGGTTTTCGCACAGCATATCCCGTGCCGGAAAGACTGGACTTTGTGTTTGCTGCGATCTCTTCGATCTGTTCCGGCGTGATGAATTCATCTGCCGGGTTGTAACGGAAATAGTCGGGCGTGCTGACGATAAAATCGGCGCAGGTCATGAAGGATACATACTTCTCCATGCTGAAGCCGCCCACAAAGGCACACAGCGCATTGAACAGCGTCACCGACAGTGCCAGAGACACCACCACCAGCACCGTCTTTTTTTTGTTTCGTCCCAGATTGGCAAAGGCCATCTGATGGAGCTTCGCTCCCCGGGTGCTGCGCTGTTTTTTCTTGGTCTGCATCGCATCTGTATATTTGGTAGCCTCCACCGGAGAAACCCTGGCTGCCATTTTCCCGGGCTTGGAGCAGGACAAAAGCACCGTCAGCAGGGCAAACAGCACGGAGCCAACAAAGATCACAGGCGAAGTGCTGATGGTGGTGATGCCTGCATCCAACTGGGTGGAGCGCAAGACAACAGGCACCAGAACAGCGCCAATGCCATAGCCCAACAGCAGCCCCGCCGGAATGCCGATCAGACAAAGCAGAAGTGCCTGCTGGCGAATGATGCGTTTGAGCTGCCGGGGCGTTGTGCCAATGGTTTTCAGAAGCCCGTAAAACCGGATATCCCCCGCAACAGAGATCTGGAAAATGTTATAGATGATAAGATACCCGGTGAAAATCACCAGCAGCAAAAAAGCTGCTATGGCGATCACAAGTTCCGGATCGAGCTGCGACTCCAACTGGGATGAGGTATATCCCCAGTTGACGCCGATCCGGACGCTGTTGGGATCGGTATAGCTGTCCCATGTGTAGCCGAGATCGGTATCCACCTGCTCCATCTGCCCTTGAATGTTTGTACTGGAAGCCATCATGACATTCAGGTCAGTGCGGAAGGGCTGTAAACCTGTTTTCACTGCCTGCGCTTCGATATCATCTGCGTAATCACGGCTGATGTTGATGTAATGAACAGGCATTAGTTCATCATAGTCCCAATAGCCCACCAGCGTAAAGGTATCTGTTACAGTAAAGGCGGTTTGATCCTTGTCCGTGATGGAATAGGAAATCGTGACCTCTGCGCCCAGTTCCGGCGTCACGCCAAGCAGCTGCAACGCTGCCGTATCCATGGTCACCTCTTTGCCGCTTTCGGGCATCCGTCCGGTAGTAGGGGTGGCATAGCTCCATTTAGTGCAGTTGGCATCCATGTAGCTGATCTCTGCCGGTATTTTGGCAAAGACCCCCTCCGCAGTGATACCGATTACCTTCCGTACCCCCGCAGCCTTCACCTTTGGGTGGGCAGCGATACGTTCCGCCTGCTCGGGGGAAACATCTTTAAAGGTACCGTGTGCATAGCCACCTACCTGCCGAAACTGGTAGGTTTCATAACTGGCGTTCAACGACAAGACAATGGTGAACATGGACGTAAATAGCAGCGTTGTCAGCGCAATGGCAAAAATAGCGATCAGATTGCGGCGACGGTTCGCATAAAGAGATTTTAAGCTGAGCTTTCGAATACATTTTCTGTTTTTGACATTCATCGTAGCCACCTCCCGTTAGTTCTGGGAGACGATCCGACCATCTTCGATACGGATAATGCGGTCTGCCATCTGCGCAATTTCTTCGTTGTGAGTGATCATTACGATTGTCTGGGCGAACTTTTGACTGGTGACTTTCAAAAGGCTCAATACATCCTGGCTGGTTTTGGAATCCAGATTGCCGGTGGGTTCATCTGCCAGAATGATAGCGGGTGCTGCCGCCAGCGCACGGGCAATGGCTACTCGCTGCTGTTGACCGCCTGAGAGCTGATTGGGCAGCGCATCCAGACGATCATCCAGCCCAAGTGTCTGTACAATCTGCTGTACGAAATCCTTATTGACCTTGCCACCGTCCAGCTCAATGGGTAGAACAATATTTTCATACACATTCAGCACCGGAACAAGATTATATGCTTGGAACACAAAGCCGATTTTCCTGCGGCGGAAGATGGTCAGCGCTTCCTCCTTCAGGGAGAAAATATCCTGTCCGTCCACCATGACCGTGCCACTTGTAGGGCGATCCAGCCCGCCCAGCATGTGCAGCAGCGTGGATTTGCCGGAGCCGGATGTGCCGACAATTGCAACAAATTCGCCCTTCTTTACACTTAAATCAACTCCATCCAACGCATGAACTGCGTTATTGCCGGAGCCATAAATCTTTTTCAGGTCTTTTGCCTGTAAAACATCCATAAATGAGTACCTCCATGAAAAAATCTGTATGTATGAAAGGAAATCATCCTTTGATACATACAGATTATCGCATAGGAATCTTTCCACATTCTTTCCGGCGGAAAATGAAATCTAACAGTTTTGATAGAATTGTTGTTATTTCGGCAGAAATATGGAAAACGTACTTCCTTTTCCCGGAACGGAAGCAATCTTGATATAACCTCCCTCGCCGGATATGATCTGTCGGGCAAGGTATAAGCCGATGCCGACCCCTTCCTGCTCCTGAACCGCCTTTGAGCGGTAAAAGCGAGCAAATATCTTCGCTTGCTCAGTTTCCGGTATGCCTGAACCGGTATCCGATATATCGATCCTTGCAAACATTTCGTAACTTACGGCAGAAATCCTGATTGTGCCATGCTCTGTATATTTGATGGCATTGTCTACGATATTCGCCAGCGCTTCCGCTGTCCATTTGAAGTCGAATACAGCAAAAGCATCGGTATCCTGCAGTCGCAAAGACAATCCTTTTTCAGAAGCCTTGGCGGCATATTGTTCTACTACGCTTTCAAGCAGCGGCTGCAGCGCTGCTTGCTGAGGGGAGAGTGAAATGATCCCGTTTTCCAGTCTGGAAAGCTTTACGAGAGAATCGATCAGAAATCGCAGCTTTTCCGATTGTTTGTACAGCGCCTCCACATTTGCCTTCGCCGATGCAGGCAGAGTTTCCTCCATCAGAAGCTCGCTGTATAACAGCAGGTTTGCAATCGGCGTTTTCGTCTGATGGGAAATGTCCGCAATCAAGGTTTTGATTTTGTCTTTTTCCTGCGCTATGTTTTGAGAAGATGCTTCTGCGGCGGAAAGATAGTGCGCAAACTTCGTTTCCAATGCAGATAGCTGGCTTTCATCAAAATTGGTTTCAGAAAAGGAGCCGGTCATGGCAGCGTCCAGCATCCTTTCGATTTCTTCCATCGTTTTTCTGGTCTTTCTCCGCTCCCATAACACAATAGCTGCCGCCGCCAGAAAACACAGCAGTATGATCACAATACCGGTTTTATTCATCTTTTGTCACCCAGCTATAACCGATTCCATAGACGGTTTTAATGTATTTCTGTGCACCAAGCTTATCCCTCAGACGCTTGATCGTAACAGACAAAGCATTTTCATCCACATATTCTGCGCCATCTGTCCAGATCCGGTCGACAAGGTCTCCACGGGTCATGGTTCGACCACGATTTTCAACAAGCAGACGCAGTAATTTTTGTTCTGTTTTGCTCAATTCCACTTTTGAATCTCCCACATAAAAGGTCATAGCCTCAAAGTCAAAGTGAAATAGATCCATATGGAACGGCGCATTTTTATGGTTTGACGCTTGCTTTCGCAGTTGGGTATTCACCCTTGCCCGCAAAACCGAAAGAGAAAAGGGCTTGGTAATATAATCATCAGCGCCCCTCTCCAGTCCGTCTACGATGTCCAGATCGGTGTCGTTGGCAGTCAGCAGAATAACAGGAACTCCGGGCATGTTTTCCTTGACTTCCTGGAGCAGCTCAAGCCCACTGCCATCCGGCAGGTTGATATCCAACAGGATCAGGGACACACCGCCGCAAAGCAGCTGCTCCTTCGCCGTTTTTAGGTCTTGGCAGGAAATGATCTGCCGAGCATCTGCTTTCAGCGCTTTGCATAAGCCTTGATTCAAACCGATATCATCTTCAACAATCAGTAATTGCTCCATATATCTCACTCCCTCGTTATTCAAATGCCACCATCGTTTCCTTTGGGTGGTTTCTCATCTTTACAGCTCAAAAGATAATATCAGCAGCATAATACGATTTAAGAGTACAGATTGTTGGATGGAAAGTCAAGATTTGCATCGCAAATCAAGCACAAGCCGTTGTCAGTATGATCCAGAGCGGTCTGCGAAGTGCTCCACTGTCCGTAATGGGACTACGCAGTGCTTCGGCACTGCGGCACAGGAGGGAACTGCATCCGCATTTGCGGACGCAGCTCCCTCCTGTTTTTTCGCTCACAGCTTATTCAGTTTTTGCGTGACCTCATCCACAATGCGCTGACGTTCCTCTTCGCTCTTCGCTCTGTCATATTCCGTCAGCGCATCGTCCCGCAGCGTCTCCATTTTCCGGGACCACACTTCAAACACGCCCTTGCTCATCGTCCCCTTTCGGGTACGGGCAAAATATTTTTTGTAGGCTCGCTGATGAGCCTTCCAAACATCGTTGTTCTGCACCTTGCTACGGAAGCTGCTGGTGGCTCCGATCTCCCGGCAGGTCTTGCCGTCCTGCCCCGGCGCCGGTTCTCCGCAATAGGCGTAGGTCATACCCGGCATCTGCAAGAACCAGCGTCCGCAGTTGGCACAGCGTTTCGGTACAAAGCCCTTCTGCAGTCCCTTCATAAGCTCCACATAGACGAAATCCAGCAGCCGGTCAAAATACATCTTCTCAACTACCTCGGCGTTTTCTCTTTCGCCCCGGATGCGGTACTGCGCTCTTACCAGCGGCGCGTCTACCTCCGGGTCCTTCCCCAAACTGACACCGCTGACAAAAGCCTCATAACCGCTGGAATAGATCAACTGCGCCAGAGATTCTTTTCTCTGGCCTTTTTTCTTTTCAAACACAGCGTTTGCAAAAACCCGGTCCAGAAACCACGCGTACCGCTCCTGAATGAGCTGAATGTCCTTGATCTGCTGCTGCATGAAGGATGGTATTTCGCGCTCCTCATTGATCACATATTTCGCAAATGCCTCCCGCACTTCCTCACCCACAAATTCCTCGATCTTCATATCTCCGAAATAACGGAAGTCCATCAGATACAATCGGTAGAGCGGCAGAGATCCAAAACCCTTCTGCATGTCCATATAGGCACGCGGAGCGTCATCATAATTCTTTTCGTGGACAGCGGTGTTCAACCTGTCCAACAGCTTCTGAAAAGGTGTGACATCCAGATTTAGGATCTCCGTCAGCACAGTTCCGTAGGGCTGCATCTCCGGGACCATCTCCACCCAGTAGCCGGATGCGCCAAATTCCACTTTTGTGTTCGTATGCGAACGCTGAAAATCAAACAGGTCTTTTCCTAAAACAGACATAAGCCCTCTCCCAGTAGATAATGTATTCGCCTCAATATAGTGTATGTAGTAAAATGATACATTACCTATTTTCAAAAGTCAATCCCCATGTTACGATACAAGCACAGGCCTGAAAGAAATAAACACTCCAACTCAGAAAGGAGAAATTTTATGAACCGACTGCAAACCATTGACGCGGACACGCTGCAAAGCACCGCTTACGAACCGGTCTCCTTCGTGGTCGCCGATCTGCTTCCCCTGGGACTGCACCTGCTGGCAGGCGCGCCGAAGATCGGCAAATCGTGGCTGGCACTGTGGCTTTGTCTCTGCGCCGCGCAGGGCAAGCCGCTCTGGACATTCGCCACGCACCCATGCGAGGTGCTGTACCTCTGTCTGGAGGACAGCTTTCAGCGTATCCAAAGCCGGCTCTTTGATCTCACGGAGGACGCGCCGCCCACGCTGCACTTCGCCGTCATGTCCCAGCAGCTCCACAACGGGCTGGTGGAACAGATTGAGCAATTCCTAAAAGAGCATCCGCAGACCAGGCTCATCGTCATCGACACGCTCCAGCGCATCCGCACCGCAGGCAATGACGCGAATCCATACGCCAGCGACTACCGGGACATCGGCGTTCTGAAAGCGCTGGCGGACAAGCACCGCATCGCCATTCTGCTGGTGCATCACCTGCGGAAGATGAATGACGATGATCCCATGAACATGATCTCCGGCACCACCGGACTCAGCGGCGCCACCGACAGCAACTTCGTCCTCCGCAAGAGTAAGCGCCGAGAGAACACCGCCACGCTCTACTGCACCGGGCGGGACATCCCCTACCGGGAACTGGCACTGGAGTTCGATGGCGAGGATCATATCTGGAAGCTGCTGTCAGATGACTTCGAACAGAAAGAGCAGCCCAACGAGAGAATTCTTTTTCTTCTCTCTGAATTGCTGCGCCGGCAGCCGGAGATCAGCGCCCCTGCCAAGGTGCTGTTGGAAAAGATCGACCCTGCCGGTGCGGAGGGACTGACCCCCAACAGCTTCTCCCACCGAATCCGCAAAAGCGTTGACGCTCTAAGGAGAAACGGCATTACGGTGTCCTTCCGCAAGAGCAACGGCGACCGTCTGATCTGCCTGAAAAGGGTCGATGGTGTCGATGA
>ERZ791575.891-NODE-891-length-11540-cov-2.942447_pt1 | contig 11540 bp, 11 predicted proteins | sample MGYA00509970_ERZ791575 | MGnify/ENA primary metagenome ERZ791575 (study PRJEB30046, sample SAMN00791935) | human gut metagenome | study: EMG produced TPA metagenomics assembly of the A metagenome-wide association study of gut microbiota in type 2... | reverse complement strand
TACGATAACATGTATATTTATGTAGAAAATGAAAAAGTAACAGCTATTCAGGAAACAAAATAATTATATGCCGACCAATTTTTGTGATGGATACAACTAAAGATATCAAGGATATAGCTAATTCTATCAAGTCTATAAATAAATCTCTTCAGGAAGTTGCTGATAATACAATATCTCGAAGTTGTTTGAATATTGAATTAACATATACTCCCGAAGAGATTGATAGAGTTCTGTTTTCTGGTGATATAAAAGAAGAAATATATATCAAAGATGTAAAAGGGGATCTTATAATAAATGAATCTATCCTTGATTTTTTGTGCAAAGAAGAATTAGCAGTTTCACTTTTTAAAGATCATCGTTGCTTTAGACTGACTAAACGAGGATATACCCTGAAGCATTTTGGAGGGTTCGTTGTCTTGCGTAAAAAAGAAAATGCACGAATCAAAAGACAAGAAACAATCACTATTATAATCGCTCTTGGAGGGTGGATATTTTCCGTATTCACTACCTTTTTCAGTGATTTGTTGACTCGTTTTTTCAAGTAAATGCTTTATATCTCTAGCGTTTTCTGCTATCGTAAATAATACGATAGTCTGAAAAGTCAACAAAGATCCTAAAACCATTAGGACAATGAGAATAATTTTATCATAGAAATGTTCGTCCATATCTATCTGCCTTTGTTTTTATCAAAATTACGTTTTATATGTCTATTTTCCAAATATTTTTCCTAAATAATAGTAAATCAATGCGTTAAAAGTACAATAACCGTCTAAAAGTGGGAATAGCCCCCCCCTAAAACTTCAAAACGCCAGTATATTAACACAAATTAACCACAAATCCCCCCGCGAATAACTGCCTGAACAACAAAAAAACTATATCCAACACTATATCCAACACTATATCCAACAACAAAAAAACACCCCGAAAACCCACATACGAAAAATCACAATTCCGATCCATGTTTTTTGCAGCATGAAAGTATAGAACAATCCTTCCATATTGAGCAGAATTGGAAAATACACGTCAAATAAGCCCATATTTTAATTATACCAGTTTATCCGAACAAACTACCACAAATAAAAAATAATGCCTCAGACAAAAAGAAAACGGGCAAATTCTGGATATCCAGCTTTTTGTCCGTTTACTCTATATTTTTAGTCCAGTTTTTAAATGAGTATTTAAAAATTCAATCCAACAAAGTCCATTTTGCAACTTTAAAATTTACATTTTGTACTTTTCGTTTTTTTACTTGCTTATAGTCTTTATTTACTATCTATCTTTCTTTCAATAACTTCCAAAATATTATTATGTACTTTTTGTTTTATACTTTATAATTGTAGTCATTGACGGCATCGGCATACCGCAACTGCACGTTGAGCGCGGTCTGCTGGTTCTGAATATATTCCACATATCCGATTTCGCCGTTCTCGTAGGATACCTGAGACAGCCGGCTCATGCGTTCGCCTTGTCCGTTACCCTGTGCGGTATAATATTCCAATACCTTTTGCGCACGTAAAAACTCGTTCAGTCCGTCGCGGTATTCCCTGTCAATCTGTCGCTCCGCCTGCTGGCGGCTGATCTCTGCCAATTCCACTTCGCGCCGTGCGGCCTTTACCTTTGCTTTCTGACCGCCCCAGAACAGGGGTATGCTCACGCCAACTTCGAAGCCCATGAAATTCCCCTTGTCAAATCTGCTGCGCTCGATGTCGTAGGGGTTGAAGCCTTTTATGAGCAGTTGCCCCGTCAAGCCAATGCTCAATCCTGGCATAAACTCCTGCTTGGTGAGGCTGAGGTTACGTTCGGATGCGGCCATACGTGCGGCGTACATTTCACCCAAAGGCGTTTGCTCAAAGGAAACGGAAGTCTCCGGCATCTCCTGTTGTATGATGGAAAGCGATGCGTCCGCAGGAACGACTGCAACATCCGCGTTCAGCAGTTGCCGAAAAGCGAGCATTGACGACCGGTAAGCCTTCTCTGCCTTTTCCTTCTCGATGCGGTTCTCGTTGTAAATTCGTTCCGCATTTATCAATTCCAGATTGCCTGTCTCCCCGGCCTTGCGCTTTGCCGAGGCAAGACTGACGAACCTGCCGTACACGCTGTCTTGCGCTTGTAATATTTCTATGGTACGGCGTTGATGGAGCAGCGTGTAATAGTAAGAGCTTACGTTCCTTATCACCTCGTTGCGTGTCACAGCCAGACGGCTCTGTGCCGCCGCCGTCTCTGCTTTCAGGTACTTGCGCCGTGCGGCGTAAACGGTGGGGAATTCGAACGACTGGCTTACCTTTATGCCGTTGTCGGGACTGCCCCCTGATGTGGGGTCCTGACTGAGTGTGACGGATGTCTTCTCCATATCGAACGCCGTGCCTTGCAGGTCGCGGGCTTTGCCTACGGAGACAGTCCCGGCTTTCATGTCCAGATTGTTGTCTAATGCCATGCTTATGCACTTCTGCAATGTCAAGGTCTTTTCCTGTGCGGACAACAACAGCGGCAGTGCGCTGATACATATGATTAAAATGATATACTTGAATGTTTTCATGCTTCCTTACGTTTTTCTCTTGTGAATGTCTTATATATTGACGGCAATACGATGAGTGTCAGGATTGTGGCTGTGAGCAGTCCACCGATGACCACAGTCGCGAGGGGACGCTGTACTTCGGCTCCGTCACTCGTGGAGAGAGCCATCGGCATGAAGCCGAGTGATGCCACCAATGCGGTCATGATGACCGGGCGCAGCCGAAGCATACATCCCTCGACAATCCGTTTTCGCACATCCGTCATTCCTTCTTTCTCGAAAGTATTGAACTGCCCGATAAGCACGATGCCATTGAGCACCGCCACACCAAACAGTGCTATGAAGCCCACACCTGCAGAGATGCTGAACGGCATGTCGCGCAGCCACAACGCCCACACTCCTCCGATGGCGGACAGCGGTATGGCGGAGAACACGAACAGCGTTTCGCGAACATTCTTCAATGTGGCGTACAGCAGACAGAGTATAACCAATAGGGCAAGCGGCACGGCAAGCATGAGCCGCCCTGTGGCTTCTTGAAGGTTCTGGAACTGTCCCCCATAAGTGTAATAATAGCCTGCCGGAAGTTTCAGTTCCTTGTCAAGAATGCTTTGGATTTCCTCTACGGTGCTTTGCACGTCACGCCCACGCACGTTGAACCCTACGTATATGCGCCGCTGCCCGTCCTCGTGCGTGATTTGCGCCGGAGCGTCCTCGAAGCTGATTTCGGCAACCTGTCGCAACGGCAACGTCCCGCCGTCGGGCAGCGGCAGATAGAGACCTTCCAATGCTGCGAGGTCGTTGCGCATATCATTGTCCATTCGCACCACCATGTCAAAGCGGCGGTCTTCCTCGAATACGTAGCCTGTGCGACGGCCTGCGAAAGCCGCTTCAAGTACTCTGTTGGCGGTGGCTATGGAGATGCCGTATTTCGCCAGACGGTCGCGGTCGTACTTCACCTGTATCTGCGGCAGTCCCTGCATTTTCTCCACGAACGGCTCAGACACGCCGTCCACATCCTTGATGAGCGATGCCACTTTTTTGGCCGAAGACTCTAGTGCGTCGAGGTCGTTGCCGTAGATTTTTATGGCCACATCCTGCTTGATGCCTGTAATCAGCTCGTTGTTGCGCATCTGTATGGGTTGCGTCATTTCCACCTCCATGCCGGGAATGACGCTCAGGGTTTCCTCCATCTTCTCCATTAGCTCGTCCTTGGTCTTTGCTGTTGTCCATTCGGCTTTCGGAATCAAGGATATGAGGATGTCGGCACGCTCCACGGGCATTGGGTCGGTGGGGATTTCGGAGCTTCCTATGCGTGTGACCGCCTGTTTCACTTCCGGGAACTGTGCTTTCAGTATTTTCTCTGCCTGCGTGGTGCTTTCCACCATCTGCGAGAGCGACGTGCCTTGCGCCATGCTTATCTCGGCGGCGAAATCCCCTTCTTCAAGGCTGGGGATGAACTCGCCTCCCAATCGACTGAAGACAAACAGGCTGATTGCGAACAGCATGACCATCGAGGCTATCAGCATCTTGCTCCAATTGAGGCTTTTCGTGATGACGGGCAGATACCATCCCCTCAGCTTCTCTATGAGACGGTCTGACAAGTTGCGCTTGTGCGTGCTCTCCTTGCTGAGGAACAACGCGCTCGCCATAGGTACATACGTTAGTGACAGGATGAATGCGCCGAGTATGGCAAAGAAGATGGTCATAGCCATGGGGCGGAACATCTTTCCCTCAATTCCTGCCAACGTGAGCAAAGGCAGATAGACCGTCATGATGATGATTTCGCCGAATGCCGCACTTTTGCGTATCTTGGATGCCGAGAGATACACCTCGTCGTCCATCTGTGCCTGCGTGAGCCTTGCACCCCGGTACTTGTCACGGCTGACGCCTATGTGGTGGCACACGGCTTCCACGATGATGACCGCCCCATCGACAATCAGTCCGAAGTCTATCGCACCGAGACTCATTAGGTTCCCGCTCACGCCGAAGAGTTTCATCATGCCGAAGGCGAACAGCATAGACAGCGGGATTACGGAGGCTACCACAAGTCCCGCACGGTAGTTGCCGAGGAACAGCACGAGGATGAAGACCACAATCAGCCCTCCCTCTATCAGGTTGCGGGTGATGGTGCTCGTCACACGATCCACCAATTGCGTGCGGTCGATGAATGGCTCGATGACCACACCTTCGGGCAGGCTTTTCTGGATTTGCGCCATACGTTCCTTCACGTTCTTTATCACCTGTTGGAAATTCTCGCCCTTGAGCATCAGCGTGATGCCAGCCACGACCTCGCCCTCTCCGTTCCTTGTCACGGCTCCATAGCGGGTGGCGTGCCCGTATTGCACCTTGGCCACATCCCTCACGAGAATGGGCATGCCGCCTACCGTCTTGACGGGAATCTTCCCGATGTCCTCCAACGACGTGGTGAGACCTATGCCACGGATAAAATACTGGTTACTGTTCTTCTCGATGTAGCTGCCGCCGGTGTTCTCGTTACCTGCCTCGAGGGCATTATACACGTCCGCCACGGTCAGCCCCGATGCGTTCAACCGGTCAGCGTCAATCGCCACCTCGTACTGCTTCACATATCCGCCCCATCCGCTCACCTCGGCCACACCCTCCGTGCCCGACAGTTGCTTGCGCACAATCCAGTCCTGCATCGTGCGTAGGTCGGTAAGGCTGTACTTATCCTCATAGCCTTTTTCTGCGCGTATGGTGTAATGGTAGATTTCGCCAAGTCCGGTCGTCACGGGGGCAAGCCCCACCGTGCCTTTGCCTTGCGGCAGTACCTCCTCGGCTTCCTTCAATTGCTGGCTCACCTGCTGCCTCGCCCAATACACGTCGGCGGCATCATCGAAGACAAGCGTGATGACCGACAGACCGCTGCGGCTGATGCTCCGCCGCTCCGTCACTCTCGGTATGTTCGCGAGTGCCATCTCCACGGGAGTGGTGATGAACTGCTCCACCTCCTGCGCTCCCAACGACGGAGCTTGCGTTATTACCTGCACCTGATTGTTGGTGATGTCGGGGGTGGAGTCAAACGGCAACTGTGACAGCGACCACCCTCCCCAAATGATGAGGGCTACCGTCAGTATGCCGATTGTAAGTTTGTTCTCTATTGAGAACTTTATCAGTTTCTGAAACATATCTTATTCTAAATTAAAAATCATATTTGACTAAAAGTCCTCCTTGTTGTCCGTTGTAATATGGATATAATGAGATGTCTGCAACTTTTTTCTTCTTGAACAGCTTACCTTGCACAGACGGATACAGATGGTATGCAAGTTTCGTACACAACATACCCAATCCCGCACCGAAGAACACATCTCCAAGCCAGTGTTTGTTGTTGTACACACGGAATGCACCCGTACCGGCTGCAATCACATACCCGCCGATACCGTACCACGGGGAGATGTCTTTGTACTCCTGTCTCAGAAATTCCGCTCCCATGAACGCAATTGCCGTATGTCCTGACGGGAATGAGTTCCGTCTGGAACCATCGGGCCGTTGCTTTTGAACCGTGTACTTGAGACCGTTGACGGAGATTGCCGTAAACAATCCGGCCGATCCCAGAATCATCGTCCTGTCCTTGAACCGGTGTCATCCCCGAACACCCGCGAGGTTCAATGCATAGACACTAACCGCAGGAACATATTGCGTGTAATCGTCTATTCTGAACCGGACGGGTTTGTGTCGAATCACTTCGTGTCCGACTGCATAGTTCAACATTCGGGTTTTAGACATCATCACGGCTTCGAGTGTACCTATCCCCCGGAAAAGTGGAGGTGTTATACAAGTAAATAAGGAGGAGCTCTTAAAGCGTTGCTCCGGCTTACATACGCAGATGGGTATAGAATGGGAAATTCATACCCGAAATCACTGTCTGTCACAAGTTCAATCTCTCCGCTGACAAGTGAGTTTATAGTGGATATAAGTACCGGAAAAAATTTTGATGTAAGATTATCATGGTATGTATCGGACTTGGATATTAGGATTCTTTCATCCTCGATACATAGCGTGTTATCACCGTTATGGCTTGTATGCTCGTCATTGTCGGTATCGTCAACCTCGCAATGTTCAACAATCATACATAACGCACCCTCATGATGATGGTGCGGGATATACGGCATAATCAGCAGCATAAATACCGTCAATGCCGTAAATGTTATGTACGTACTCTTTTTCATTGCTTTCTGATTTCGACTTCAAATGTACTACTATTTTCATGCAACCAAGTTGCAAAGAAGATTATTTTCCCAGAAATTTTCATTTCGTTTTCACGTGCATGGCTCTCATGGCATTGAGAATTGCCAGCACAGTAACACCGACATCGGCAAAAACCGCCTCCCACATGTTTGCAACTCCCAAAGCACCCAGCAACAACATAATGAACTTTACACCAATGGCGAAAAAGATGTTCTGCATGACTATTTTCAATGTATTGCGTGCTACAGACATACCGTCAGCTACTGCCATGAGGTTATCGTTCATCAATATGACATCGGAGGCTTCCATCGCTGCATCGCTTCCTGCCAATCCCATGGCAATGCCCACATCTGCAAGTTTCAACACAGGAGCATCATTGATTCCATCTCCAATAAAAGCTATTGTATATTCCGGATGCTCTTTGCGTAATTCTTCCACAATCTTAACCTTGTCGGTCGGCAGCAACTCCGCATGAAACTCATCTATATTTACTATCTGTGCAACCTCTGCGGCCACACAGCGGTGATCGCCGGTCAGCATAACCGTTTTTTTGACACCTCCGGCTTTCATCCTTGCAATGGCATCAGCCGACTGCGGTTTGATACTGTCGGAAACAACGATATGTCCCATATAGACTCCATCTACAGCTATGTGGACTATCGTTCCCGATTTCTCGCACGGTTTGGAGGTTACCCCAGCTCGCTGCATTAACTTCTCGTTTCCGGCATAAACCATACGGTTATCAACGGTTGCAGAAATACCTTCTCCGGCAATATTCTCTACATTTGACACTCTTGCCTTGTCCAAAGGTTTGGCACAGGCATTCCGCAGAGATGCCGATACCGGATGGTCTGAATAACTTTCAGCCAATGCTGCCAATTCTATCAGCTCTTGTTCAGAAAGCATTTCCGGATGCACGGCTGTAACGGAAAAATCACCTCGTGTCAGAGTTCCTGTTTTGTCAAGCGCTACCATACGGATACGAGCCAGCATTTCCAAGTAATTGGAACCTTTGACAAGAATACCTTTACGCGAAGCTCCTCCAATCCCTGCAAAGAACGTCAGCGGAATGGAAACCACCAATGCACAGGGACATGAAATCACAAGAAAAATCAACGCTCTGTTAAGCCATAGAATCCACTCTCCACCTATAATCATTGGAGGTACAAGAGCCAGCAATGCGGCTACCGCAACGACTATCGGGGTGTAGTAACGAGCAAAACGAGTGATGAATTTTTCGCTTTGAGCCTTGCCCGTATCAGCATTCTGCACCAAGTCAAGAATCTTTGCGACAGTTGATTCTCCATACGTACCCGATGTACGTATGCGCAATAACCCTGTAAGATTCATACTTCCGCTTATGATGGCATCACCTTTTGAAACCTCCCGTGGCAGACTTTCTCCGGTCAATGCCGCCGTGTCAAGGGTGGAATTCCCTGATAATATCGTTCCATCCAACGGTACTTTCTCCCCCGGTTTGATGACAATGATGCTTCCGGCAGGTACATCCTCCGGACTTACTTTGCAGAGGATGCCGTCTGTTTCTATATTGGCATAATCCGGACGTATATCTATCAATGCGGAAATTGATGCCTTACTTCGTGCAACAGCTATGTCGGAGAACAATTCCCCGATCTGATAAAACATCATAACCGCCACAGCTTCGGGATATTCACCGATGATGAATGCCCCGACAGTGGCAATGGTCATAAGAAAATTCTCGTCGAATATCCTGCCATATCGCAAATTCCTGACTGCTTTATAAACGATGTCTGCTCCTATGAGCAGATACGCCGCAATACATAAAGCAATATGAATTTCGACGGTGAATGATGGAATATAGGATGATCCAAGCAAAACCGCACTCGCAATTATGCGTATTGACATGATTTTATGTTCTGTCTCCATGATGATATTGTTTATTTGACGGCAAAGGTATGGAAAAAGAACTGCAACCAAGTTGCAAAGTTCAGTTATGCCGTTTCTTACGACAATCTGCGCATAATCCCTTTAACAAATAACTTATCTGACGCAGTTCAAATCCTTCAGGATAACGGACGATAGGAATATGAGTATGAACCAGACAAAATGTCTTGTTGCATGATTCACAATAGAAATGACAATGCAGTTCTTCGACACCATACACGTGGTCATTATGGCACAAACAATATTTCGTGGATCTGCTGCCATCCTCAATTTCATGGACAATGTGTTTTTCCGCAAACAGACACAGTGTGCGGAATATCGTTGATTTATCCACGCTCACAAGTGCCATTTCCAAATCCCCCATACTGAACGTGTCATAAAATCCCTGCATTGTCTTATATACAAGGATTCTGACTGCCGTAGGGCGGACGCCGTGCCGGGATAATATTCCACTATAATCTGTCTGCATTTCGTTGTTTTCTGTAAAATTACAAAAATATCCATTTGTGGAGAAATATCAATACGGTATTTAATAAATATTCAGGGCTGACGCATGAGATTTAACTATCCTTAAAGACTTTGTACAGATATTCAGTGCTCCACATACATTTTTTGCGTCTTCGTTTAAGGCTGAGTTTATCGTTCTGCTTTTTAAGCATTTCCAATGCATACTTGCGCATCGCTGAAAAATTGACAGCACCATTCTTGGCGCGTACGCGGCACATATCTTCCCGAAACGTCACGTCGAGATGCCAGTGCAGTTTGTTCTCGATACCCCAGTGCGCACGAATACGCATCGCATAGTAAGAAGCCTCATCTTTCTCCACGCTGCTGAGATAGTAGATTGTTTCACGCGAGCGGGCACCGTTCTCAGTACGCTCACGCTCCATCTTTATGATACGTTTAAGACCGGGCCACTTCTCGTACATTCCCTCCTGTTCCAAAAGTGTCGTATCCATAATTGAACAGGTTCTCTTCTCAACTCTTCCGTGCCCCTTTTCCTCGGTTGTGTATACCGATATTGGAGTAGTGCTACTAAAGATACTTTCCGTCAAGCCCTTGAGTATCGGCTGATTGTCTTTAAGCGCCATCAGATAGTCGCCGCCCTGGAGTATGATCTGTTCTGCGATATTACGGTGGGTCCCCATTGCGTCGACTGAAACCAATGCCCCTGTAAGCCATAAAGAGGACAATACGGACGGCAGAACCGTAAGTTCGTTGGTCTTGCCATCCACCGGCTTTTCGGCAACGCAGATTTCTGTTTCAGATACCCACGCATTGAGGATATACAGTCCGTGGCATCCGGGACTCCTGGGATTTTCACCCCGCAGTTTCTTACCGTCAATGATGACCTGATTGCCGCACAGGGATTCGATTATGTGACCTCGGCAGCAATCAAGACTTGCCCGGAGCTGAGCGGGATTGACAGACTCTACAACACGAAGTATCGTGTCACCACACGGGACACCGTTGCCAAGCTTCAGCAATCCGGCGGCCTTGAATTCTTCCTCTCGGTCTGTAACCATATCCGATATGTCGTCACAGTCCTCACAATCACACAACACGCCGATGAGTGCCATTCGGAGCACATCCTCAAGCTCATGTTTAACCTTGCCCAAGTCGCGCGGGTCTTTTACTTTGCTGAAAATTTCTATTTGCATACCTCTAATATAACCATTTTCAGCAATATATGCAATATATGAAAGTTTATTTCACATAATCAGGTGAATTTTTGACTGAATTTGAGTTAAATCTCATGCGCCAGCCCTGGTATTTTATTGTTTATTTATCATCTAAGAACTTTCCAATACGGTCTTCCTCTTCTTATTTTGCAGCTGGCCGACTGTTAATACAGGCCACCTTTGTATAAGTTGTCGAAGTTGGAATGGGATCCTTCTACCAGTTTGGCTTCTTCTCCTTCCGGATTCAGTTCGATTGATTTCTTCAGGTCTTCAAAAGCACCAGCTTTGTCGCCTTTCAAGTTTTTGGCTCGTCCTCTTTCCGAGTAGAACTTTCCTTGATCCGGAGCATTTTCAATGGCTTCATCGAAAAAGGCGATCGCTTCATCCAACTTGTTTTGGGTTATCAGAAGTCTGCCGATTAATAGAGTTGCCTCTTCATTAAAAGGATTCAGTTCCAATACCTGATGAAAATCGGCATCAGCTTGTTCGATTTCTCCCATCATGGCATGAATTCTTCCTTTTAGCAGATACGCCATATCTTCTTCCGGATTCAGTTCGATCACTTTCTGAATGTCTTCCAAGGCTTCCGTTCCTTGTTGCATTTTCAGCAGGATTTCGGCTCGCAGTTGGTACGCATCGGCAAAATCTTCACGTAAGGTTACGGCCCGTGTCAGGTCGGCGATCGCACCCAACAAATCGTTTGTTACGTGTTTAGCTCTTGCCATCAAGTAGAAAGCTGTTGCATTTTCCGGCTGAATTGCAATGATTGCCTGACAATCGGGGATAACTTCAGTATCTTTGTCAAGCATAAAAAGGACCTGAATACGTGTTAATAAGGTGTCTACGTCATTGGGCTTTAATTCCCGCATCTTATCCAATACGGTTAAAGCCTCTTCCGACTTTCCGGAAGCAACGTAGGCCGCTACCAAACGAACGTGTTTCAAAGTCTTCCTGAATATTTAATGCTTCTTCAAAACAGCGAATGGCGTAAGCTAATTTATGAATCTTTTGTGCGCGTACTCCATCGTATTTTAATATATCAAAATTTTTCTCTTCAATTTTCCGACCTCCTTCGTTTGCCGGTTCTTTAGGTTGTGAAGAAAATAATGATTTAAAAAAGCCCATAATCTTTGTTCTTATAATATATTCGTTGCAAAAATAAAGAAAACAACCTAATAAACAAATATTCTACTTTATTTGAGGCGCTTTTTTTG
>ERZ791575.889-NODE-889-length-11553-cov-2.447991_pt1 | contig 11553 bp, 10 predicted proteins | sample MGYA00509970_ERZ791575 | MGnify/ENA primary metagenome ERZ791575 (study PRJEB30046, sample SAMN00791935) | human gut metagenome | study: EMG produced TPA metagenomics assembly of the A metagenome-wide association study of gut microbiota in type 2... | reverse complement strand
TATCAAAAATTCAGAATCTCCGTCTATATCATCGGACCGAAATCAAGGAAAAAGAGTTTGTATTTGGTGCGACGATCGGTGTCAGTAAGCTGGAAGATATCCGGGCACCGCGTGATGTTATGGCACGCGCAAGTATTGCATATCAGGCTGCCAGACAGAAGGGCAGCGGAACGGTTGCATTTTATTCGACAGAGATCCAGAATAAAATAATGGAGGCACAGGGAATCATTGCAAGCTTTCTTCCTGCGCTCGAGGCACATGAATTTGTGGTCTATTATCAGCCGAAGGTCGATGTCAATACGAACAAAATCTGTGGTGCAGAAGCGTTGGTACGTTGGATGCATGAGGGCAGACTGATTCCACCGGTGCAGTTTATTCCACAGCTTGAGCGGGAAGGAAGCGTGTGCAGGCTTGATTATTATGTATTGGAAGAAACATGTCGGTTTATCCGCAAGCGGCTGGATGAAGGAAAAAAAGTTCCGTGTATCTCTGTGAATTTCTCCAGAAGACATCTGGAGGAAGATTATCTGGTGAAAAAGATTGTCAATGTGATTGACAAGTACGGTATCGATCATGGTTATATCGAGATTGAGCTGACAGAGAGTGAGGATTTTCAGAACTATGAGATTATGTCGGAGATTGTCGATGGACTTCGCAGCGAAGGTATCGCAACTTCGATTGATGATTTTGGAACCGGTTATTCATCCTTGAACATGATCAAGAAGGTAGATCTGAATGTGATTAAGATTGATAAGTCATTTATTCCAATGGAGACAGAATATCCGGGCAAGGAGACGGACATGGTAATGTTTGTCAGTATCGTTGATCTGGTGCGCAAGCTCGGGAAGAAGACGATTGCAGAAGGGGTAGAGACGAAGGAACAGTTACGGTATTTAAGACAGGTTGGCTGTGATATTGTGCAAGGATATGTATTTGATAAGCCGATGCCGGAAAGCGAATTTGAAGTACGGCTGGAACAGGGATATAAGGATGAGGAGTAACGATGGGTAGTGAAGAAAAACGATATGCATTATTGATTGATTCGGATAATGTATCTGCCAAATATATAGATACAATTTTTGATGAATTGGCGGACCGTGGTATGGTAACGGTGCGAAGAATCTATGGGGACTGGGCGCGAAGTGTCAACGGCTGGAACCGGACGACATTGCTCCGGAATTCTATTGTCCCAATCCAGCAATTTGCATACACACAGGGAAAAAATGCAACAGATTCCGCGATGATCATTGATGCGATGGATCTGCTCTATACAGGCAATCTGGATGGATTCTGTCTGGTGTCGAGTGACAGTGATTTTACCCGGCTGGCAGAGCGTCTGCGAGAGGCTGGTAAGGAAGTAGTCGGCATGGGTGAGAACAAGACGCCGGAAGCGTTTGTCAAGGCGTGTACGAGCTTCAAGATGCTGGATGCGCTCATTCGCGAAGATATCTCACAGGTCACGGATGAGAAAAATGTTGCGAAAGTATCAACCGAGAAAAATGAAAACAGCTCGAATATTACAAGCATTAAGTCTATTCAGAAGGTAATCTATGATATCATTGATGGCAATGCTGATAATAATAAACTGACGCATGTCGGCGAGATTGGAAGCAAATTACAGGCGCGTTTCTCTGATTTCGATGTGCGGAATTATGGGTACTCGAAGCTTACAACATTTATAAATGAGGCATTTGGTAATTTCGAGGTCATTTCCCAGAATCGTCAGAATTATGTGAAGATTATCGATGATGTTGTACCGAAGAGGGAAATTGAGGAGCAGATTATTCAGATTCTGAAGAAGAATCCACAGAAGAACAGCAATATGGGACTCTTAAACAGTACGTTAAAAAATGAGAACCGGAATTTCAGTATCAAGAAATATGGATACAGCAAATTTTCCAGCTTCCTGAAGAGCTTTGGCTGTTTTAAGATTGATGGAGATAAGGTGTCGCTACAGTAGGCGGGTATATATGCTATATATGAGAGCAGAAGTGAACGATACGGATGAAAGCGAAAAATAAGCATAAGGAGACGACATATGGGCAAATCCGGAATGAACGAAATCGAAGAAGATACAGCAAAAGAGACTGGGATGCAAGAACAGGGCAGGAAGAACAAACACAAAAGGAATAAAGATAAAGGACAGAAGCTTTCTGCCCGCGATGTAACAAAGCTTCTGAAGTGGGTGATCATCTTAGCGGTCGTAGTTATTCTGGTTGTGGTTGGCTATAAGCTTGCAAAGCAGCTTGGATGGTTCGGGTTGAAACCGAAGGTAGAGACGACGATCCTTACAAGCAGCCAGCTAGAACAGGTGTTGCAGATAGATGATTTATCAGTCTGTGAGATTACCTACAACGGTGTGGCAGAGGTGCCGCAGAAGAATCATCCGACGAAGGTTGCCTACTATGTCTCTTATGAGGCCGAAGTGAAGGCAAGTATCAACATGGCAGATATTGATGTTCAGATCGATGACAATGTCGGAGAAGGGCAGGCGAAGAAAATCATTGTGACGCTGCCGCAGTTGCAGGTCAAGCAGATTGATGTCGATATGGCTTCGCTTGACTATATGTTTGTCAAGAAGAGTGCGAACACGGCAGATGTATCCGAGGAAGCGTATGCGGCATGTATCGCGGATGCAGGTTCTGAATGCCGGGGAAATGAAGTGTTCTTACAGATGGCGAAAGAAAATTGTGAGAATACAGTCAAGGCACTGCTCATGCCGATCATAGAGAATCAGGATGAGTCGTATGAACTGGTGATTCAGTAGGGGACGAAGGAGGAGAAACAAATGAAGAAATTAAAAAAATTCGTGGTCCTTTGTCTTGCAGTTATTATGCTGTTCACTGCATGTGGAAAAAAAGGTGAAGAAGTAACGAAAGAATTGAGCATTACGCAGATGCAGACAATCTGTGAGCTGGCAACACTCAAATGTTATTATCATAATGTGGCAAAGCTGACGAAGGAAAAGGAAGTTCTGTGGTGGGATACATCGGCAGAGCTTTGGATCGAGTATTCCGGCATCGTAAAGCTCGGTGTGGACATTGCGAATCTGGATATGCAGGTAGATGGCGATCAGGTAACGATCACGATGCCAAAGGCAGAGGTGCTTAGCTGTCAGGTGGATCAGACGTCGTTAAATGAAGACTCCTATTACACAACCCGTGAAGGACTTGGCGCAGAGAAGATCAATGCGGACGATCAGACGGAAGCAATCAAGACTGCACAGGAAAATATGCTGGAGAATGTCCAGTCGGATGAATCCCTGTTGCAGCAGGCGCAGCAGCGGGCACAGGAGCTGTTAGAGCAGTATGTGAAGAACGTCGGTGATGCGATGGGCAAAACGTATGAAGTGAGTTTTGTGATTGCGGACGAAGCCGGAACTAATACAGTAAGTACAGATGAAAGTGATAATTGATAGGAATGAAAAAGAGCCGTTGCGATTGCAGCGGCTCAAGTTCTTTGAGGGGAGGGAGTTTCGATTTATGTTAATCCTCGTCCTCGACATCTCTACGCAGATAAATTAGTTTTCGGAATGCTGGTACGATCTGTGCAGCAACGACTGCTTTCACAAGATCAAGTGCAATAAAAGGAAGAAAACCGGCTACAAAAGCAGCCTTGATACTGCAACCTGATGCGATCATGATCCAGAGAGAACCGACTGCGTCAACAAGAACAGCGGATAACATAGCAACGATAGTATAACGAATACGATTGTACTTCTTTCCGCGGAAGATCGGAATCAAAATGGCGATGAAGATAAAGGCGAAGGAAAAACCGCCGTAAGTGCCAAATAAGTAGCCCGGGCCTGCCTGTCCACCAACGAAAACAGGAACACCGACCAGTCCGAGTAACATCCAGATCAGTCCGATGAAGAAGGATTCTGCAAGTGGAAATACAAGTGCAATCAGGGTGATTACAAAATTCAAAAGAGTGATGTGTGTTCCGTTTGGCAGCGGGATGCTGATATACGCGGATACACACAGGATGGCTGCGAAAAGTGCCATCATGACAATTGAGTAGGTTGAAAATTTGCTTTTTGTTTTTGTGTCCATTTCTTTTTCTCCATAGTTTCTGTTATAATAGCCATGCTATTGTTGAATTCATAGCAGGTACATGATGTAGAATAGCAGATGAAAATAAGAATGTCAACCTAAAATGGATAGAAAAGTTGACATTGTAAACTTTGGGAAATATAATAGGAAACATTGGGTGAGAAAATGAAGAACAAATTTGAAAAAATATTTGAACAACTGGCTGATTTTCATATGCTTGATGGATACGATGGTTGGATGATCGGGGCGTGTGTGTATGCGCAGCGGGGAGCGGCAGGAGAATGCGTATCAGGCACAGAATTTGGCTGTGGGAATGATCTGACAGTAGTTCAAAATCAGAAAATCAAAATTCAAAATTCCTGCAAGTCCGAGATTGTGAAGAAAACTGCAAGCTTTGCGGTTATGCGGAATCAGATAGAAGAGGATGGAATCGTGTATCAGCTGGAGTTGCATGTGGTAAGGCCGGAGGTGCAGGGGGCAGTTACTAGCAAACAAGCAGGTATGGAAAAAAATATGACCATGAATGTCGAGAAATCAAAGCTGGAAGAACAGCGGATGAATCTACACCATTCGGTCGGAACGGAAGAAAACGCGGACACAGGCGGGGAAAAAACGTTTTCATTTACGCATTCCGATATCCTTCGATTTGTGGATGCCGTAGGCGATACGAATTCGATTCACCGGACGGCGCATGCGGTTGTGCCGGGGCTTTTGATGGTGGAGAGGATGCTTGATATGTGGATGAAAAAACAGCCGGAAACGGAAACTGATGTAGAGTTGCAGGCAGGAATGCAGGCGGGAATGAAGAACGAGACGCAGGCAGGAGTGCAGACGGAAACCGAAAATGAGATGCAGACAGACATGAAGAATAGCAGGGAATTTATTTGCAGATTCCGTTTTGAGAAGCCGGTATTTGTGGATGAGAAGCTACAGGTGGAGGCAAGAACCGAACGCGGAAAGCAGATCTATGAATGTAAACGAGAGGATAAGGAAATCGTCTGGAACATGCGTATATTATAGATGGACGCCGCAGCTATATCGGTGTCGAAAATGGAATGTATAAACATCTGCCAGCCGAGGTGCTTGCGGCGGAGGTACTCTGTGCGCTTGTACCGGAAGATGTACGTCAGACTGTCGATGAGGTGATCGTCGGAAATGGAGTTGGAGCCAGTGGAAATATTGGCAGACTGGCAACGCTTACGGCACATTTCCCACAGGCGGTTCCCGCGTACACAGTGGATATGCAGTGTGGATCGGGATTGGAAGCACTGACGATTGCCGCGGCGAAGATCCGAAGTGGACAGGCAGATCTGATTGTGGCAGGTGGCGTGGATAGTTCGTCAACGGCACCGCGACGTGCGTATAACCGGAATCATCCGGACTATGAACGCTATGGAGGCGAGGAATCCTTTTATTCCGTCGCAAAATTTGCACCGGGCGAGCATGATCCGTATGCGATGATCCGCGGCGCAGAGCGTGTGGCACTGGATGTGCAGATGACCAGACAGGAATTAAATAAATGGGTATTACGTTCACATTCTCTCGCAAAACAGGCAAGAGAAGCTGGCGTGCTAGAACCATATCTGGTCGGCGTGCAGGGGGCAACTGCAGACGCGGGTATCAGGGATCGCATAAGTGAACGATTCTTAGATAAGCTACCACCGCTTTTGCCGGACGGCGCGATACTAACAGCCGGAAATACATGCTTGATGCATGATGGTGCGGCATTTTTGATGGTGGCATCGGAGCGGTATGTAAAGGAGCATAATCTGATCCCGCTTGCGGAAATCGTTGATTCCGTAACGGTTGGCGGGAACCCGGACAAAAGCCCGGAGACAGCAATACTTGCCATTCAGAAATTACTTGCCAAGACGAAACATACGGCGGAAGATATCGCGGTATTTGAATGTAATGAGGCATTTGCAGTAATTGATGAGCTTTTTGCGCGTGCCTATCCGGAAGCAGTTGACCATTACAACCGGTATGGTGGGGCGCTCGCATATGGACATCCATATGGCGCCTCGGGCGGTATTATTACGATACATGCATGCCGGGCGCTGCAGGAGACACCGGGCTATGCAGTATGCAGCATTGCGGCAGCCGGCGGCATCGGACATGCGCTGTTGCTGCGGGCGGGAGGAAAGTAACATGCAGTATATAGATTATCTGACAAAACAACCATCGGACAAAGACGCAATCATCATCAACGGTGATTGCTATACATATGGAAAGCTCTATGCGCTTGTGCAGGATGCACGCGCGCATCTTCCACAGAATGCAGAAAAACATCTGTACCCGATCCGGGAGACCGGAATCCTGAAACAGTTGATCTTATTTCTGGCGTGTGCGGGAACGAATCATGTACCGGTCATTGTGCCGGTGGACAGTAAACTCGAAGTGACAGATCCGCTGTTTGATACACCTGTGCCGGAGCGCGCGGTGATGGCAGTGATGACATCCGGAACAACCGGGATTCCGAAGATTTTGTTCCGGAGCTTTGAGAGCTGGGCAGATTTCTTCCCGGTTCAGAATGAAGTGTTTGGCGTGGATGCGGACAGCCGGCTGTTCGTGCAGGGAAGCCTTGCATTTACCGGGAATCTGAATCTCTATATGGCACAGCTTGCGGCAGGCGGCACACTGATTGCGGAGGATGTATTTCTGCCGGGTAAATGGGAACAGGTGATGGCACGCGAAAGGGCGAACGGCATTTACCTGATTCCGTCCAAATTACTTATGCTGCCTCGTGTATTTAAGAGTGTAAATGCGAATATCCGCACGATTATTTCGGGCTCGCAGAGTCTTGGAAGAAATGATGCGGAAGTGTTGAAGAAGATATTTCCAAATACGGAGATTACGTTATATTACGGTGCGAGCGAGCTGAATTATATCACGTACGTGAAGTCCGCGGATATGACGGAAGAGCGGAACCTGATCGGTAAGCCATTTCCGGGAGTGCGGGTGTTCATACAGGATGATGAAATGTACGTGGACAATGCATTTCACGTGGAGAATATTACGGTGCCGTATTCGCTTAGAGACAGCGGACGGATGGATGCGCAGGGAAACTTTTATTTCCTTGGACGGACGGATGATATCGTCGGTGTGCGCGGGCGCAAGGTGTCGATGATGAAGATTGAAAATGCGTTGGAGGAAGTCGCCGGTATCACAGAGGCGTCGGTCGTTCTGCTTCCGAAGGAAAAGGATGCGGACATGCCGGCGGAGATCGTGAGTGCATTTGTGACGGTGGAAGGCACGGACGTGCCAGAGAATCTGCGGCAGCAGTTGAAGGAAAAGTTGGCGGATTTTGAGATTCCGAAGCGGGTGATTGTTCTGGAGGCGTTCCCGAAGAACACAAGTGGGAAAGTGGATAAAGCGCGGTTAAAGAAGATGTGGATAGAGCAAGAGCCACAATAAATTTATTTCACAGTATGGAGGACCGGACGGTGATACGGGCAGAACAAGTAAGATTTCAATATAAAAAGCGCGACGTTGATGGAAACGTGATCGCGACGGAAGAAATCTTAAAGGGTGTAGATCTTACAATTAAAAAGGGCGAATTCATTGCGCTGCTTGGCAGAAATGGTTCCGGCAAGACGACGTTCTCGAAGCAGTTAAATGCAATCCTTCGACCGTCGGAAGGTACGGTGACGGTAGATGAGATGGGAACCAGGGATGCGGAGAAGCTGTACGATATTCGCCAGCACGTCGGTATGGTGTTCCAGAATCCAGACAATCAGATGGTGGCAGCAAATGTGGAAGAAGAGGTTGCATTCGGCCCGGAGAATCTGGGTATGGAGTCAGATACCATCGTGGCACGTGTGAAGCAGGCACTCGAACAGGTGCGGATGTGGAAGCGGAGAAAGACGGCACCAAATCATCTGTCGGGCGGACAGAAACAGCGGATTGCGATTGCAGGAATTCTTGCGATGCATCCCGATTATATCGTCTTAGACGAGCCGACTGCGATGCTTGATCCGAAAGGGCGGAAAGAAGTGATGGAAGCGTTACAGCGGTTGAATCAGGAACAGGAAATGACTGTGATACTGATTACGCATGATATGGAAGAGGCGGCACTTGCGGGTCGGGTAATTCTGCTTGCAGACGGACAGGTAAGATTCGATGGAACTCCGGAGGATTTCTTCGGAGAGGATGCGCTGCTTGCGGAGATGGGCATGGAGGCACCGCTTTCTTATCGTGTGAGGAAATTAATAGATAGTGATGTGTTCGAGAAAAAGATTGGAGATGCGAGAGTAGAGGAGGCTACGATTGACAAAAGGGAAAAAGTAGCAGAATATGATAAAACTGGAAGAGAATGGGAAGCAAGCTCTGAGCTGGTAGATAAGAAAAAAAACAAAAAGGCTGAAGCAGAGACAGATGAAAAAAATCAAGCTCTCCTCTCTCTGCAACACGTAAGCTATATTTACAGTCCGGGAACAGCATATGAGAAGGTTGCTTTAGACGACGTGAATCTGTCGCTTGGCAAGGGGGAGATTGTTGGACTTGCCGGACATACCGGTTCTGGTAAATCCACCATGATACAACTCCTGAACGGGTTGCTGAAACCGACCAGCGGAACAGTTACATTTGAGGGAAAGGATATTCATGCAAAGGGATATTCTGGGAATTATCTGCGCAGTAAGGTTGGCATGGTGTTCCAATATCCGGAACATCAGATGATCTGCGATACCGTGTGGGAGGATGTCGCATTTGGACCAGGTAAGCAGGGCTTGACCGGGGAAGCATGCGAGACGCGTGTGGAGGAAGCACTTCGGTTTGTTGACCTGCCAGAGAAATATTATCAAGCATCGCCATTGCAGCTATCGGGCGGACAGAAGCGGCGTGTGGCGATTGCAGGTGTGCTTGCGATGCATCCGGAATATATCATATTGGACGAGCCGGCAGCGGGATTAGACGCAGCAGGAAAGCGCGAAATATTCGACCGGATCCGGCGGATGAGCCGGGAGCAGGGAATCGGAGTTTTACTTGTCTCGCATAGTATGGAGGACCTGGCGGAATACGCAGACCGGATCATTGTGCTGGACGATGGAAAGAAGATATTGGATGACCGACCTGCAGAAGTATTTGCCGAGAGGGAAACGCTGGAAACCTGCGGGTTGGATGTGCCGGAAGCAGTGAAATTTGCCGATCGCCTGCGTGCGGAGGGGTATGCGATACCACAGACTGTGATACGGGAAGAGGAATTGCTGGAAACCCTGCGTGCTTGTGTGGGTGACAGTATGCAGGAATCAATGGAAAAGAAGTCACTTGACAGGGCGGATATGCAGGAAGTATCGGAAGAAAGATATTCTGACATGCAACGAGGAGATACGCTATGATTCGAGACATTACAATTGGACAATATTATCCTTCGGATTCCCCGATTCATCATCTGGACCCTCGTGTGAAACTATTTGCAACGCTGCTCTACATCATCAGCTTGTTTCTCTCCAAAAGCTTCGTGGTATTTGCTGTGGCAGGTGTGGTATTACTCGTCTGCATCGTGATGTCGAAGGTTCCGTTTCGCTATATGATCAAGGGCTTAAAGCCGGTCTGGATTTTGCTGGTATTTATCTGTATCGTAAATGTATTCTTCGGAAAAGGGGATGTGCTGTATTTTCATTGGCGGTTCATCCATATCTACCGGGAAGGCATCCTGCAGGCACTGATGCGTGTCGTGCGGCTGGTAGAACTGATCCTGGGTTCGTCACTTATGACTTACACGACGACACCGACCGAGCTTACCGACGGGCTGGAGAAAGCATTTCATCCGCTCGAAAAGCTGCATGTGCCGGTGCATGAGATTGCACTCATGATGTCAATCACGCTCCGCTTCATTCCGATTCTGATTGAAGAGTTAGACCGGATCATGAAGGCACAGACGGCACGAGGCGTGGATTTCGAGGCAGGAAATGTGTTCCAGAAGTTGAAACGTACCGGACGGATTCTGATGCCGCTTTTTGCATCGGCAGTCGGACGCGCCGGAGATCTCGCACTCGCGATGGAAGCGCGTTGTTATCAGGCAGGCAGACCGAGAACGAAGATGTATCCGCTTCGATATGCACGTGCGGATGGTGTCGTGTATGTGCTGGCAGTTGTGTATCTGGCAGGGATGATCGTGATGAAGGTAATAATTGGATAGAAGCACTGTGGTGTGCAGGTAAATGAAAATAAAATAGTTTTGGTAAAAGCAGGTTTGAAAAATAGCCTGCTTTTTTGATGCGCAAAAATATTCGCGAAAATTACATGGCCTTTTAGGAAACAAAAAGACATGCATTTCCAAAAAGGGTATTGCTATCACGTTTACGTGATGGTTTACGCTCGAATTATGGAGAAAGGTAGGCCATGATGAGCAAAATTAGCGAAGTGAGTAAACGAACTGGACTTAGTAAGAGAACACTCCAATATTACGATGATGAAGGTTTGTTGCATGTTCCCCGATCCCCGGATAATTACCGAATGTATGATGGAGAGACAATGCAGGAACAGATAGAGCTTATTACATCTATTCAGAAGCAGCATATGTTCCCCAAAATGCCCGAGGATGGAGTAAAAGGAACTTACGTGGAATTAGCGTCCAGATTACGGAAGAAAGAAAACAGGGAGGATTAAAAATATTATGAAGAAATTGTGGAAATTTATGAAAGCGGTTGTATTTGTTGTAATTATATTTGTGGTTCTGATATGTGCAATTGGCATGAAACAGAAACATCGTAAGCAGAAGAACAGTACATATATTTGGCCGGATAATGCATTGACGGCGATGATACCGAAACCGGAATCTAAAAAAGGAGAAGTTACCTTTGAGACGGAAGATACCTTTTCGATTGACGTGTATAAAACATCAAAAAAAGAATATAACAATTATGTGAATGATTGCAAGAAAAAGGGATTTACGGAGAATTATTATGGAACCGATTACCATTACAGTGCAGATCATGCAGATGGATTTTCGTTGAGACTGAGTTATAATTCCACAGATAAGGAAATGAGCATACGTATATCCAAGAAATTAGAGACTACAACAGTAAATTCGACGGATACGGAGGAATCTGTTGCAGAAGATGTAGAAGCTGATAATTCAGATAAAACCGAGGCAGAAGAAACAACAGAGAATATAACAGAAGAATCAAAACATGAAGGTGTTACTCCTGATTTCAAGGAATTAATGGATAGTTATGAGACGTTCTTTGATAGTTATGTAGATTTTATGAATAAATATAATGAAGCATCTTCTGATGATCAGGCAGGCATGTTGGCGGATTATGCCGATTTTATGACCAAGTATGCAGATTATATGAAGAAGTTAGATGATATTGATGAGAATAATTTATCAGCGGCAGATTATGCATATTATATTGAAGTGCAGGCACGAATTACAAAGAAATTATCTGAAGTAAAAATGTAGTTGATTAAGCGGGAACCCGTATAAGTCTGGGTTCCTTTTATGTTTAGTATCAAGAATAATTGACAAAACTAATAATTACAGGTATACTAACAATAA
>ERZ791575.884-NODE-884-length-11608-cov-2.171903_pt1 | contig 11608 bp, 14 predicted proteins | sample MGYA00509970_ERZ791575 | MGnify/ENA primary metagenome ERZ791575 (study PRJEB30046, sample SAMN00791935) | human gut metagenome | study: EMG produced TPA metagenomics assembly of the A metagenome-wide association study of gut microbiota in type 2... | reverse complement strand
ATATAAGTAATTACAAAGAGTATTATGAGAGCATTGATGCGGCAAATGCGGAAGTGCTTTATAAACAGGTGGTAGAACAGACTCTGACGGATGAACAGATGGATGATTATGTGAAGACTTATTCCAGCATGAAGCCGAAAGAGGCGGCAGCTATTTTTGATACAATGACAGACAACCTTCAATTGGTAGCAGATATATTATCCAATATGGACACACAGTCCAGAGGAGCTATTCTCGGTAAGATGAACTCAGATACGGCAGCAAAAGTAACTGAGATCATGGAGCCTTCAGAATAGAGGGAGAGATCTGAGGATCTTTTCCGGGCAGTGCATACTGCCAGACAGTAAGACGATAAAAGAAGAAAGGAGGAAGCATATGGCTGGTACAACAATTTCTGAATTAGGAAAAATGTTTAACCAAAGCACACAGTCTGTGCAGGGGACAGAAAGCAATACCCGGATCACCACTGGAAAAGTAGATTTTGGTTCTATGATGAAACAGTCCGGAAACCGTCAGACAGCATCTTATGCAGGGATTGACCACAACGAAACAGTAAAGACAGCAGCAAATGGCAGTAAGGACACTGTGAAAGCGGCAGATGATTATCAGAAGTATCAGTACAAGGATAATACGATCGCATCAGAGATAAAACAGGTCACATCTGAGGATGTTGTCAAAGAGCAGTTCGAACAGTTTACAGAAGATGTAAAAGAAGTTCTGAAAGAGGAGCTTGGCGTGTCCGATGAAGCGATTGAAGCAGCAATGCAGACCCTTGGCTTACAGTTCCAGGATCTGCTGAATCAGAATAATCTTGCAAATCTTGTGGCAGAACTTACCGGAGCAGACAGCGTACCACAGCTTTTGTGCAGTGAACAGTTTGTAAATGTACTGCAGAGTGTCAATGACATTGGAAAAGATATTTTAAATGCACTTGACATGAGTCTGGAAGAGTTTCAGAGCGCAGTTGCCAAAGTGATGGACGATAATGCCGGATCGTCAGATGCTGTTACCGGACAGGAAACAGAAGCATCTGTGGATGAGGCAGTTGTTACAGATCAGACAGTCACAGAGGATACCAGTGCATCAACACAGAAATTTGTGGTAGAGGATGGAAGACAGACAAAAGCAGCAGAAAATGCACCTGCGCAGGATACACAGTCTTCTGAGGTAACGGAAGATATTCCGGAACAGGAAACTGTACAGAATGGGATGACATCTGAAAATGCGGCAGAGGATTCCACAGATCAGAACGATTCTTCTGATACACCAGGCAGGTTCCGTGTTACAAATGAGACAGCCCATACTGCAGACGGGGCGGTTATCACACCACAGAGTCAGGTGGTACAGGAATTTGCTAATGTTGAGACAGTAGAACCGTTACCGCAGAGTGTAAATACACAGGATGTGATCGATCAGATCGTAGAGTCCGCAAGAGTGATCCTGACAGAAGATAAGACGAGCATGGAGTTACAGCTAAACCCGCAGAACCTCGGAAAGATCATTCTTAAGGTTACCGAGCAGGAAGGTGCAGTAACAGCAAGGATCATGACACAGAATGCAGTGGTAAAAGAGGCATTAGAAGCCCAGACCGTAGAACTCAGACAGAATTTAGAGCAGGCTGGTGTGAAAGTGGATGCTGTTGAAGTGACCGTTGCAAGCCATGAGTTTGAGAAAAACCTTGAGCAGAATGCAGAGGGTGAAAAACAGCAGGGCGAGCAGCAGGAAAAAGAAAAAGGCAGAACCCACAGATTAAATCTGAATGATTTAAGTGAATTATCCGGCGTGATGTCGGAAGAAGAAACTCTGGCAGCCAAAATGATGGCAGAACAGGGAAACAGTGTAGATTACACTGCATAAGTTTTGAGAAAGGAGAGAGACAATGGCGTTAATTCAGCAGGTAAAAGATGGAAAATTTGTAGATGAGACTACCGGTACAGGCAGTACATCAACAAAATCGTCCGAGAAAGATAAAAAGACAAACGAGCTTGGTTATGACCAGTTCTTACAGATTTTATGCGCAGAGATGCAGTATCAGGATCCGTTGGAACCGACAAGTAATACCGAGTATATTGCACAGCTTGCGACCTTCTCACAGTTGGAGTCACAGCTTAGTGTGCAGAGTACGATCGAGGCTTCTTCGGCAAATGATCTGGTTGGCAAGTATGTCATCATGAAAGTGACTTCATCTACAACAGGAGAGACAAGCTATATCGCAGGAACCTGTGATTATGTACTTCACAAAAACGGAGAAACATTTCTTTCTGTCAATGATGGACTTTACAACCTGAAGGATCTGGATACTGTTGCAGACGCAGATTATATGGAAGCAGTGACACTTGCAGAGACAATTAAATCCGCAATTTCATTACTGCCATCCAAAAATTCAATCTCGCTTGCAAACAAAGATGATATTGAGAGCATCCGTAAGATGTATGATGGACTGAACGATTACCAGAAGAAATTCGTTTCCAAAGATTCCTGGAAGAAGTTTGAAGAACTTGAGGCAAGATTAAAAGAACTGATCAAGGCAAACGAATCTGCAGATGGATCTGACAAAACAGACAAATCTGACAAAGCGGATGGAACAGACAAAACTGACAGTACAGGCAAGACGGACAGTACAGACAAAGCTGACAGCACAGGCAAGACGGACAGTACAGACAAAGCTGACAGCACAGGCAAGACGGATAGCACAGACAAATCTGATAGTACAGACAAAACAGAAGAAACAGAAAGTGCAGGATCAGGAGATACAACAGATAACAGTTCAGACAGGACAGAGTAACAGGAGATGGGGTTATGAATAAAATTAATAACCAATTCACTTCGATTGAACAGATCACGGACCGTTATCTTGGTACCGGAAAAGGAAATTCCACAGTCAATGCATCGGGATTGTCCTTTGAGGAAATTTTAAAACAGAAACAGGATGTTTCTGAGAGCTTGGAACTGAAATTTTCCAAACATGCCTCCATGAGACTGGAGAACAGAAAAATCAATCTGTCAAAAGAACAGAGCGAACGGCTGGAGAGTGGAGTTCAAAAAGCAAGTGAAAAGGGAATTCGGGAGTCGCTCGTAATCGTTGATTCTCTGGCATTCATTGTAAATGTCCCAAACAAAACAGTTGTGACAGCAATGGACCGCACGGAATCCGATGACAACATTTATACCAATATTGATGGCGCAGTGATCATATAGCTGGACCTTAGGGGAGCAATCGGTTTCTGACTGACAGAAGAAACCAGACACCCTGCGCCAAAAGAACTTTAGGAGGTCATTTCATTATGATGAGATCAATGTACTCTGCTGTGTCAGGTTTAAAGACACATCAGACAAGAATGGACGTGATCGGTAATAATATCGCCAACGTCAACACAGTAGCTTTTAAATCTTCTTCCGTAACATTCAGTGATATCTTATATCAGACCACTTCGAATGCGTCCGGAGCAAATGCAACAACCGGTACCGGCGGTGTCAATGCAAAGCAGATCGGTCTTGGTACAACTGCGGCAGCAACCAAAGTCAGCATCACTTCTGCAGGTGCATCTGAGACAACCGGAAATCCATTTGATATCCGTCTGACTGATAAAAACTCAACGAACTTCTTTATTGTAAACAATGGTTCTGAGAACGTATTTACCCGTTCCGGTTCTTTCTACGTAGACGGTTCCGGTAACTTATGTATGTCCTCAACAGGCTATACGGTTATGGGATGGCAGGTTGACGAGACAACAGGTGAGATCCGCAAGGACACTGTTTCGGCACTCCGTATCATGCAGGAGAAGAACCTGACTTCTGCACCGGAAGCAACCACACAGGCTACTATCGCCGGTGTGTTGGATGAGAATGATGCGGATGTTAAGAGCGGTGCCGGAAAAGTCATGAATCTTAACTTTTACGATAATCTTGGCTATCAGTACACCGCAAAATTTGCAATCAAGGCAACAGGAACAGATGGTGAGTATACAGTAGAACTGACATCTATTTTAGATAGCAATAATAAGAATATTACTGAGGGATTCACACAGGCACAGATGAAGGATATTTTCGGTGATACCGATACAAAAACTACAATTGCTTCTTATTCGTCGACTTTACCGGGATGTGGATATACTTATGATGCGAAAAATGGAAAATTGACAGATGATACTGATGCGGGAGCAACAATTACAATTAAGGGTGGAAAAATTCTAAAAGATGGCAATGATACTGGTAAAACAATCAAAGATGTGTTTGGTGTATCAGATGGAAATTTGAAAAATATTCAGGACAGTGCGGCAGCAACCAATACCGATTATGAATTTACGGATGTTATAAATGCAGACGGAACACATTCTTATCAAATTAAAAAAACAAGTGCGACAAGTTCATTAAAATTCGACACAAAGGATGGAAAATTTAAGAGCATCGGTAATGGTACAGAGAAGAGTGTGGAATTGAATCTGAACAATGCAAATTTAAATAAAAACGGAAACTTCCAGAATATTACTGTAGACTTCTCCCAGTGCTTAAACTACAACAACAGCGGTAAATCCACAATCGGTGCAGATGCCGGAGCAGTGGACGGTACAACCGGAAAAGGACGCAAGCTTGGTGCAATGACAGGTATCTTCATTGACACAAGTGGACGTATCTATGGTACATACGACAATGGTAATACGGAATTGCTGGGACAGATCGCAGTTGCACAGTTCTCCAACGCATCCGGTCTTGAGAAAGTCGGAGAGAGCTGCTACCGCACAACCTTAAACTCCGGTGAATTTGATGGCATCGGTGTGGAGATTTCTGCAGACGGTTCTTCCATGACAACCGGCGAGCTGGAAATGTCGAACGTAGACCTTTCCTCAGAGTTTACGTCCATGATCACAACACAGCGTGGTTTCCAGGCAAACTCCCGTGTTATTACAACTTCCGATACATTATTAGAAGAACTTGTAAACTTAAAACGATAATATAAACTGAATGGAGGAATCTGTAAAACGTTATAGATTCCTCCTTGATTAGAAATAATATAAAAAAAGTAACGATTATTTAGTAAATATGTTCCATACTACAACAAGATATGGTATACTAAGCATTGTTCCATTGTTTTTATTGTCTGTTTTAATAGGGAAAGGATGAACACTATCGAAGTGACAAGATTAAATGGTACACAGATTTTGGTGAATGCGGATCTGATCGAGCTTGTCGAAGAAACACCGGATACTGTGATCACTTTCACGACAGGACGCAAAATAATTGTAAAAGAAAGTAGACAACAGATAAAAAGTTTAGTAAAATCATATAAGCGGGAAATTATGGAAACTGGATTTAAAGCAGAAAATGAGAATTAAATTTTAAATATATTAACAAGGATGGCAGGTGGAAGATATGGATATCGCATCTTTAGCCGGTATAATACTCGGCGCAGTAATGTTTGTATTTGGTGTTTTCAGTAATGGTGGATTTGAAGCTTTGAAAAACATGGTTGATTCGGCGTCTATCATCATAACAGTCGGAGGTTCTATCTCCGGTGTACTGGCAGCACACAAGTTACCGGATTTCATTAACGGACTGAAGGGTATTACACTTACCTTCAAGGAAAAGGCAGAAGATCCGGCAGAGACGATCAAAAAGATCATTGATCTCTCTAATGTGGCAAGAAAAGAAGGATTGCTCGCATTAGAGGAAGCAGCCAATGATATTGAAGACGATTTTATGAAAAAGGGCGTAATGCTTGTTGTGGATGGTACGGATCCGGAACTGGTGCGTGGCATCATGGAGACAAGCCTGTCCTGTATGGAAGAAAGACATAAGAAAGTAATCGCATTCTGGGAGAAATGGGCAGAATTAGGTCCTGCATGGGGTATGATCGGTACGCTGATCGGTCTTATTAACATGCTTAAGAATCTGGAAGATGCATCGAGTATCGGACCGGCTATGTCGGTTGCCCTGGTCACTACATTATATGGTTCATTGATCGCCAACTGGCTTTGTAATCCAACTGCGTCAAAGCTTAAGGTGAATAATGAGAGAGAAGTTGCAATAAAAGAAATGATCGTGGAAGGATTGCTTTCCATTCAGGCAGGTGAAAATCCGCGTGTCATTGAAGAAAAGCTGAAATCATTCCTGACACCACAGGCAGCAGGAAGTCTCGGAGAAGGTGATGAAGCAGCCGGAGGTGAAGCATAGTGGCAAGAAAGAAGACAGAAGAAGCACCGGCAGGCGCTCCGGCATGGATGGCGACGTTTAGTGATCTTATGAATTTACTTCTTTGCTTTTTCGTTTTACTGTTTTCTATGTCAACAGTGGATGCTGAGAAGTTTGAGATGGTGATTGCATCTTTGCAGAGCAGCTTTAGTATTCTGCCGAGTGGTGGAGCTTCCATCGGAGATGGTGAGATGGTTTCTTCCGGCGTGAGCCAGTTACAGATGTATGACATCTATTATAATCAGATGGCAAATACGCAGACGACAGATGATACATCAGAAAGTTCAGATGTTGCGGAAGAGTATAAAGAAGAAGCGCTTGCCGAGTCAGAACAGATGGCAGAGCAGGTGCAGGATCTTGTAGCACAATATGGCATACAGGATCAGGTGGAAATCGATTTTAATGCGGAATATGTGCTGTTGAATTTAAATGGTGCAGTGCTGTTTGATTCCGGAAAATCTGAGATCAAGTCAGAAGCCTATCCTTTGATGGATAAGATTGGAAAGATTCTTCAGAGTTATCAGCAGAACATGATAGAGATAGAGGGACACACGGATAATATTCCGTTCACGCATTCTTCAAAATATGAAAATAACGATGTGCTGTCAATGTACAGGGCATTATATGTGGCAGATTATATGCGCAATATCACAACGATCGATCCGTCACATATCAAGTCATCCGGAAGAGGCGAATACGTTCCGATTGCAGATAATTCCACACCGGAGGGAAGGGCGCGCAACAGACGTGTTGAGATAAAGATATATAATTCATATTATTCCGAAATAAATTAATTAACAGAAGAAAGGCACAAACAATGAAAAAGAATCTGATGACAGTAATTATCCTTGCATTAGTTCTGGTGAATCTCGTTTTGACTGCAATTCTTGCGTTTACGATCATTCCTCAGACGAGAAAATCAAATCAGCTGATCGATAAGATCGCATCAGCAATTGATCTGGAGCTGGAAGATGGAAGCAGCAAAGATACCGCAGCAGTTCCGGTGGAAGATATTGAAGTTTATGATATTGAAGCCAGCTTTACCGTCAACTTAAGTCCAAGCGGTGATGGAAAAGACCATGTGGCTGTATTTTCTATCGGTTTGTCGCTGAATACAAAGAGTGACGGATACAAGAGCATAGGTACAGAAGGATTGAAAGCGAAGGAAACATTGATCAAAAATGATATCAACACGATTGTTTCCGGATATACAATGGAACAGTTCCGGGAGGACGAGCAGAGCGTTAAAGATGCTATTCTCGAAGATCTGCAGGAGATGTTCGGTTCTGACTTTATCGTTGGGGTAAGTTTCTCCAGTGTAAATACGCAGTAAATTAGAATGCTAGGTGGTGAAAGAGAATGGGTGAAGTCTTATCTCAAAATGAGATAGATAGTCTTCTGCAGGCATTGAGCAGTGGTGAACTTGATGCTGAGGACATGAAAGTAAAAGACGAAAAACAAGTAAAAAATTATGATTTTACCCGTCCAGCAAAGTTCTCAAAAGAGCATTTGCGTACGTTGGAAATCATTTTTGAACATTATGGAAGACTTCTTTCGACGAACTTACCTGTTTATTTGAGAAAAACAGTACAGGTGGAAGTGATGAATTCAGAGGCGGTTACCTATTCTGAATTCACGAATGCACTGTCAAATCCGGTTTTACTCGGATTGGTGAATGTATCGCCTTTGAGTGGCAGTATTATTATAGAACTTGCAGACAATCTGGGGTATGCAATTGTTGACCGAATGCTCGGTGGATTGGGAACTCCGTTAGATAAGCCAAGAGATTTCTCCGAGATTGAACTTTTGATTCTGGAGAGAGTCTATAATGTGTAAGTCTTTTGCCGGAGCCTTGGTCGAGTGTCTGTGAGATTTCACCGCGGCTTGAACGGATTGAGACAAACTCACAGTTTGCGCAGATTATTTCGCCGACCGAGATGATCGCACTTGTGACATTACATATCAAGATTGGCGATGTGGAAGGTCTTATGAATATCTGTCTTCCGTATCTGACATTGGAAAGTGTCATGGACAAGCTGAATACGAAGTTCTGGTATTCCAATCTTCAGGAACATGACGATAAGCAGTATACAGATGCGATCGAAGCTTTGATCTCAAAAGCGAAGATTCCTGTAAAAGCGGTTTTGGGAAACAGTACTATTTCCGTGGACGATTTTGTAAATCTTCAGGTTGGAGATATTATCCGGCTGGATTCGGGTGTGAATCAGGATCTGAATATTTTTGTCGGTAATATAAAAAAATTTACTGCTCTGCCGGGAGCTGTCGGCGATAATTATGCAGTAAGAGTTACATCAGTGGTAAGAGAGGAGCAGTAGTAATGGATGGTGTTTTGTCACAGGAAGAAATCAGTGCTTTGCTGAATAACCCGGATGATGCAAATAAAAATGATTTGCTGACAGATGCTGAGAAAGACGCGATTGGCGAAATTGGTAACATCAGCATGGGAACAGCGGCAACAACATTGTTTTCCCTTGTAAATCGTAAAGTAGATATTTCAACGCCGGTTGTATCTTTTGCAACATGGAGTGACATCTGTGATGCATATGAAAAACCGTGTGTATTTATCCGAATTGCATATACAGTTGGTTTGGATGGAAGTAATATTCTTGTTTTAAAAGAACATGATGTAAAAGTCATTACAGACCTGATGATGGGTGGTGATGGTACTAATACAGATGGAGAACTTGGAGAGTTACATTTAAGTGCAATCAGCGAAGCGATGAATCAGATGATGGGTTCCGCAGCGACCTCTCTTTCCTCTATGCTGAATAAGACCATCGATATCAGTCCGCCAGTTGCAGATCTTGTGGATCTTCATGATAATATTGATGAGGGATCAATCGCAGATTTTTTATCCGGTTCGTTTGTTAAGATTTCATTTAAGATGGAGATTGGAGATCTGGTAGACAGTGAGATCATGCAGTTGTATCCGGTTTCTTTTGCGAAGGAGATGTGCGCAAGCATTACAAAGAATATGGAAGCGGATACCAATGTAACAAGCAATATGGAAGAAGACAGTAATTCCACTGCAGGAATGAGTGAAAAAGAGAACACCCAGAGTACACCGGCAGCTCAGCCGACACCTGCACCGCAGCCACAACCTCAGATGGCAGCACAGCAGCCAATGATGGGACAGCCGATGATGGGACAGCCAATGATGGCACCGAATATGAATCAAATGTATGCACAGCCGGTAAATGTACAGCCGGCACAGTTTCAGGCTTTTAATCCAAGTATTGCACAGGTTGCAGGAGCAGAGAACATCGGATTGATCATGGATGTTCCACTTGAAGTGACAGTAGAACTTGGAAGAACAACAAAGTCGATCCATGAGATTTTGGATTTCGCACCTGGTACGATCATCGAGTTGAATCGAATTGCCGGTGAACCAATAGATATTCTGGTAAACGGAAAATACGTTGCCAAGGGTGAAGTCGTAGTAATTGAAGAAAGTTTTGGTGTGAGAATCACTGAAATTGTGAAATAAGATAGGAAAGAAGAGGAGAAACAAATAATATGGCTAAAGTAATGATTTGCGATGACGCAGCATTTATGAGAATGATGATTAAGGATATCTTAACAAAGAATGGTTATGAGATTGCTGCAGAGGCAGAAAACGGACAGAAAGCAGTAGAAAAATATCCAGAAGCAAAACCAGATCTTGTATTAATGGATATCACAATGCCTGAGATGGATGGTATTGAAGCATTAAAGAAGATCAAAGCATTAGATCCAGGAGCTAAAATTATTATGTGTTCTGCAATGGGACAGCAGGCTATGGTTATTGAATCTATACAGTCAGGAGCTAAGGACTTTATTGTTAAACCATTCCAGGCAGACAGAGTAATTGAAGCTGTTCAGAAAGTTGTTGGATAATAATGGTTGCATTAGCTGGGTTGAATAGTAGATGGGAAGCGTTTGCACAGTTGCTTACGCTTCTCGTTGTTTTTATATTTGTTTTGGCACTTACATATTTTGCTACAAGATGGGCTGGTAATATGCAGAAAACCAAAATGGCTGGACGCAATATCCAGATACTTGAAACAATGAGAGTGTCTAATACTAAGTATATTCAGATTATTAAGATTGGCAGTAAATGTTTTGCAGTAGCAGTCTGCAAAGATACTATCACTTTTTTGAGTGAGATTAACGAGCAGGAACTGACTTATTCGTCAGAGTCAAAGACAATCAATACTGATGGATTTAAAGCTATACTTGAAAAGTTTAAGAAAGACAAACCAGATAATTAATTAGGCAGGAACGAGAGAGTTATGTTACAGTGGATTAGAAAGCATAGAAAGGCATTAGCAGGAATATCGGTTGGGGCAGGAGCTTTTTTTGCAGCCATTTCATTTATTACATATAAGGTAATGGCTGCTGAGGAAACAACAGCATCAGGAAATAATCTTATTAATATAGGTATTTCTACGAGTGATGGTAATGATATGGCTAGTGTTTTGCAGATGCTTCTTGTACTTACAGTAATTTCACTGGCACCTTCTATTCTGATTATGCTGACATCATTTACAAGAATTGTAATTGTGTTGCATTTTACGAGGGCTGCGCTTGGAACACAGACAGTACCACCTAATCAGGTTATCATAGGTTTGTCTTTATTTTTGACTTTTTTTGTTATGTCGCCTGTTTTTACGGAAGTTTATGACAGTGCACTAAAACCACTATCCAATAATGAGATATCGGTCGAGGAAGCGTATGAAACAGGAGTAAAGCCATTGAAAAGCTTTATGTTGAAACAGACTTCTACAAAGGATCTTGATACATTTTTTAAGATTGCAGGATATGAGGAAGGCTCCGTTACATCGGAAGATGATATTTCTATGACAGTGCTTGTACCATCGTTTATTATAAGTGAATTAAGAATTGCATTTATTATAGGATTCTTAATATACATACCTTTTATTATTATTGATATGGTTGTATCGTCAACTCTTATGTCGATGGGTATGATGATGCTTCCACCAACCACCATATCTGCTCCATTTAAGATTTTACTTTTTGTAATGGCAGATGGCTGGAATCTGATAATTGGAAATCTTGTAGCAACATTTAAGTAAGGCAGGAGGTAAAGAATATGGATGCTGGACAGGTTGTAACAGTAGCAAGACAGACTATATGGGTTATAGTGAAGACTTCTGTGCCACTTTTACTTGTTTCAATGATTGTCGGACTTATTATAAGTCTTTTTCAGACACTTACATCTATTCAGGAACAGACACTTACATTTGTTCCAAAACTTATCGCAATTCTTATAGGAATTATGGTAATGGGAACATGGATACTCAACGAGATAGTTGCTTTTATAAATACCTTATGGGGCAGCTTCAGTCAGTATATATCGTGAAAGTATTGTTTTTTAAATTTGAAAATGGAAAGGTAG
>ERZ791575.880-NODE-880-length-11659-cov-6.497759_pt1 | contig 11659 bp, 10 predicted proteins | sample MGYA00509970_ERZ791575 | MGnify/ENA primary metagenome ERZ791575 (study PRJEB30046, sample SAMN00791935) | human gut metagenome | study: EMG produced TPA metagenomics assembly of the A metagenome-wide association study of gut microbiota in type 2... | reverse complement strand
GACAGGTCTGATCCCAGTATATATCAAGGATAGTTTTAACGATAATTCATTCTACCATGGTATCAAGACTATTATGACCATACATAATCTGAAGTTCCAGGGAATCTGGGATGTAAAAACCATGAAGGGACTTACGGGATTCTCAAGTGATCTGTTTGTTCCGGATAAGCTGGAATTTAATAAAGATGCAAATATGTTAAAGGGCGGACTTGTTTATGCAGATTATATTACTACCGTCAGCCCGACGTATGCAAATGAGATTACGACCGTAGAAGGTGGAGAGGGCTTAAGTGGCCTGATGACTGCCCGAAAGGATCGCCTTTATGGTATTTTAAACGGAATTGATTATGAAGAATATATATTAGAAATAACTGCACAGGATGCGAATCTTAAGAATATGGGACTTGAGAAAGCAGTGCAGACAATCCTTGCGGTCAGATTTGGTAATGTAAAATGTGTTGACAAAGCTGATATAACTGGGATAATAAATACTATAAGACAGGTGCGAAGCTACGCACTTAAGAAAGCCAGAGGATTGAAGAAGCTTATAGTATGTTTAATTTAGAAGAAGAGCTTAAGAAACTCCCGGCAAAACCGGGGGTTTATATTATGCATGATAAATGGGACAACATAATATATATAGGTAAGGCGAAGATTTTAAAGAATCGTGTAAGACAGTATTTCCAGAGCAGCAGGAATAAGTCTGCCAAGATTGTGCAGATGGTGTCGCATATTCAGTATTTTGAGTATATTATCACAGATTCTGAACTTGAGGCGCTTGTTTTGGAGTGCAATCTTATCAAGGAGCACAGGCCTAAGTACAATACCATGCTAAAGGATGACAAGAGTTATCCTTTTATTAAGATTACCGTTGGTGAAGCGTATCCAAGGGTACTTTTTGCAAGAAAGATGAAACATGGAGCAGGTAAGTATTTCGGTCCTTACACTTCTGCGGCAGCAGTCAAGGACACTATTGAACTTCTATGCAAGCTGTATAAGGTAAGAACATGTAACAGAAATCTGCCTAAAGATGAAGGTAAGGACAGGCCATGCCTTAATTACCATATCGGACAGTGTGACGCACCGTGTCAGGGATATGTAAGCGGTGAGGAATACAGAAGAAGAATTGATGAGGTTGTAGCTTTCTTAAATGGTGATTACAAGAAGATTATGGACAGGCTTACAACGCAGATGCAGGAAGCGTCTGAGAAGATGGAATACGAGGAAGCTGCAAGATACAGAGACCTGTTAATGAGTGTCAAGCAGGTTGCACAGAAGCAGAAGATTACAGCAGATGATGTTAATGACAGAGATGTCATTGCGTGTGCAAGTGACGGTCAGGACGCAGTTGTGCAGGTGTTCTTTATCAGGCAGGGCAAGCTTCTTGGAAGAGATCATTTTCATATGAAGGTTGCCGAAGGTGACTCTAAGAGCGACATAATTTCGGAATTTATGAAACAGTATTACGGCGGAACTCCATTTATACCTAATATTATTATGGTGCAGTACGAGATAGAGGATGCGGATACAATAGCACAGTGGCTTAGTGCAAGAAAGAGTCGCAAGGTAAGTATTGTCACACCTAAGAAGGGCGACAAGGAAAAGATGGTTGAGCTTGCATATAAGAACGCCCAGCTTGTTCTTACACAGGATGCGGAGAAGATTAAGCGTGAGGAGAGCAGGACAACAGGAGCTATGAAAGAGATTGCTGGCTGGCTTGGACTTGGGACACTTCACAGAGCAGAGGCTTACGATATATCTAATACAAATGGCGTTGAAAGTGTTGGCTCAATGGTCGTTTTTGAGGATGGAAAACCAAAGAAGAATGATTATCGAAAGTTCAGGATAAGAACAGTAAAGGGGCCGGATGATTATAAGAGCATGCGTGAGGTTCTGACAAGACGTTTTACAAGAGGTATGCGTGAGCGGGAAGGACTCGAGGATAGTCATGGATTTTCGAGATATCCAGACCTTATTATGATGGATGGCGGACGCGGCCAGGTGAATATTGCACTTGATGTACTTAAGGAACTGGGACTTAATATTCCTGTGTGTGGTATGGTAAAAGATGATACCCACAGCACAAGAGGTCTGTATTATAACAATATTGAGATACCGATAGATAAGCACAGCGAGGGCTTTAAGCTGATTACAAGGGTGCAGGATGAGGCACACAGATTTGCAATAACTTATCACAGAAGCTTAAGAGATAAGGCACAGGTATCTTCTGTACTTGATTCGATAGAAGGAATCGGACCTGTAAGAAGAAAGGCACTTATGAAGCATTTTCTTGATATAGAAAAGATACGGCAGGCATCAGTGGATGAGCTTATGAAGGCTGATGGTATTACTGAAAATGTGGCAGAGAATATATACAAATTCTTTCATTGATAATACTTTTATAATAGCATTTAGAGCTTGTCTGTGATAAACTTAGGATATATGAAATCGTAAACATGAGTTTGGAGGCAGAGAATATATGAATAATGGTAAAGAGAGGGTAAAGTTATCTAAAGTTATCCAGAAAATGAATCTTGTTAATCTTACACCACAGATAGATGTGTCAGGAATCTGGCTTAATCTGCCTGATGTGAACAGACCGGCTTTGCAGCTTACAGGTTTTTATGACCAGTTTGATAATGACAGATTACAGATTATTGGTAATGTCGAGCATGCTTATCTTGCGAGTCTTTCTGAGCAGGAGAGATATGAAAGATATATGCAGCTTTTGTCAAGTAATATTCCATGTATTATATTCTGCAGGAGTATAAAGCCAGAGCCTAAGATTATTGAACTTGCGGTTAAGTATCAGATACCTCTACTTATGACAGACCAGGCAACATCTTCATTTACAGCAGAAGTAATACGCTGGCTGAAGGTTCAGCTTGCACCATGTATCGTAATCCATGGTGTTTTAGTCGATGTATATGGTGTTGGTGTACTTATCACAGGTGAGTCTGGTATTGGTAAGAGCGAGGCTGCGCTTGAACTTATAAAGAGAGGACACCGTCTTGTAACTGACGATGCGGTTGAAATCAGAAAGGTCAGTGACGAGACTCTGGTTGGAAGCGCACCGGGAGTTACCAAGTATTTTATAGAGCTTAGAGGCATTGGTATTATTGATGTCAAGACACTTTTCGGTGTTGAAAGTGTTAAGGAAACTCAGGAAATTGATATGGTTATCAAGCTTGAGGATTGGAACAAGGACAGAGAGTATGACCGCCTTGGACTTGAGGAAGAATATATAGAATATCTTGGAAATAAGGTTGTGTGCCATACGCTTCCGGTAAGACCTGGACGTAATCTTGCTGTAATTGTTGAGTCAGCAGCGGTAAACCACAGACAGAAGATGATGGGATATAATGCAGCGAAGGAATTATACAGAAGAGTACAGGAAAATCTTATGAGAGGCGGGGAGGATGACGATGAGTAAGATTATATTTGGAATTGATGTTGGAGGAACAACCTGCAAATGTGGTACATTTTCTGAAGAAGGTGAGCTGTTAAGAAAAGAAGAGATTCCTACAAGAAAGGATGAGGGTGGAAGCCTGATTCTGCCTGATATAAGTGAGTATATCAAGGGCGTTCTTGCAGATATGAATATGACAACAGAGGATGTGGCAGGAATTGGAATGGGACTTCCAGGTGCCTGTCTTGAAGATGGAACTGTCAACAAATGTATTAACTTAGGCTGGGGAGTATTTAATGCAGCCAATGTATTGTCTGAGCTTACAGGTATTCCTGTTAAGATTGGTAATGATGCCAATATGGCAGCACTCGGAGAATTCTGGGTAGGCGGTGGAAGCGAATATAACAGCATGGTAATGGTGACGATTGGAACCGGTGTAGGCGGTGGAGTTATTATTGATGGAAAGCCTCTTTATGGATTTAACGGTGCAGCAGGTGAGATAGGTCATCTTCCACTTGTTGAAGGAGAGACTGAGAGCTGTAACTGTGGAAAGAAGGGCTGTCTTGAGCAGGTTGCTTCTGCAACTGGAATTGTAAGAACGGCTAACCGTATGCTTGCAGAAAGTGACATGCCTTCATCTTTAAGAAGTGTGCCATACATATCAGCAAAGGTTATATTTGACGAGGCTAAGGGAGGAGATGCCCTTGCTATACAGGTAACAGAGTATGTATGCAGGTATCTTGGAAAAGGACTCGCATGTGCAGCGGGAATGGTTGACCCGGAGGTATTTGTAATTGGTGGCGGAGTTTCTGCCGCAGGGGAATATTTTATCAATCTTATTGATAAGTATTATAAGGAATGTGTGTTCCATGCGAGCAGACAGACTAAGATAGTTAAGGCTGCTCTTGGTAATGATGCAGGAATGTATGGAGCAGCAAAGCTTATTCTTGGAAATTAGTATTAAGGATAGTGAGATTATATGGATAATAAAATGTTATCAGAAGCATTAATATCAATGCTTGGTGCCGGGAATGTAAGAATAAGTGAGCCAATGAAGCCACATACTACATTCAGAATCGGCGGTGCTGCGGATTATTATGTAACACCACAGACAGAGAAGCAGATAGCAGATGTTATTACATTTTTGAAAAAATCGGACATTTCATATATTGTTATTGGTAACGGAAGTAATATTCTTGTGAGTGATGAAGGCTTCAGAGGTGTAGTTGTTGAACTTGGTGATGCTTTCTCAGGCTATGAGATACTGCCGGGGATACAGGCAGATTCAGATGAGGTGCTTGTCAAAGCAAATGCAGGGATGAAGCTTACAAGACTTGGTAATCAGCTTGCAGCTAATGGAATCGCAGGCTTTGAGTTTGCTACGGGTATTCCGGGTTGTATAGGCGGCGCAGTAAGAATGAATGCAGGCGCTTATGGCGGAGAATTCAAGGATATTCTTGTCAGTGCGAAGGTCATTGATGATGAAGGTGTCATCAGGGAGCTTTCTGCAGATGAGCTTGAACTTGGATACAGAACAAGTATTGTAGCAAAAAGCAATATGATTGTTCTTGAAGCAACTTTGAAATTAAGAAAAGGTGAACCGGATATAATAAGAAATAATATATCAGAGCTGGCAGCTAAGAGAAGGCAGAAGCAGCCACTTGAGTATCCTAGTGCCGGAAGCACATTTAAAAGACCGGAAGGATATTTTGCAGCAAAGCTTATTGAGGATGCAGGTCTTAAGGGTTGTGCAAGAGGTGGCGCACAGGTTTCTGAAAAGCATGCCGGCTTTGTTGTCAATAAAGGCAATGCGACAGCTAAAGATGTATGTGAGCTTACAGATTATATTAAGAGTACTGTTATGGAGAAGTTCGGTGTCAAACTTGAACTGGAGGTTGTAAAGGTCGGATTCTGAGCCGTCTGATAGTTGAAGAGAACGGTAATTAAAGACTGATAAGAAAGAGAAGATGATAAGATGAAGATGATTATTGTTACAGGTATGTCAGGAGCAGGAAAATCAACAGCACTTAATGTGCTGGAGGACGAGGGATATTATTGCGTTGATAATATGCCAATATCTTTGATTCCAAAGTTTGCGGAGCTTGCCAATGCAGGAGAGGACGGATATAGCAACATTGCAATTGGAGTTGATATACGAAGTGGTCATGCACTTGTGGAGCTGGATTCTGTTCTTGATGATATGCTTGATAAGCATTATAACTATACAATACTGTTTCTTGAATCAAGTGATGAGGTACTTGTAAAGCGCTATAAAGAGACACGAAGAACACATCCGCTTGCTAAGGACGATCATGACAGGATAGATAATGTTATAAAACTGGAAAGAGAGGAACTGAAGTTCTTAAAGAAAAGAGCGGATGTTATCATTGACACAAGCCAGATGCTTACAAGGGAACTTAAGGCAGAGCTTGAGGGCATATTCTTTGACGATAAGAATTTCAAGAATCTGTTTGTTACAGTTCTTTCTTTTGGTTTCAAATATGGAATACCTGCAGACGCGGATCTTGTGTTTGATGTGAGATTTCTGCCTAATCCATATTATATTGAAGAACTTAAACACCTTACTGGTAATGATAAGCCTGTACAGGATTATGTGAAGAAAGCTCCGGAGACAACAGAATTTCTGGAAAAGATAGATGATTTATTGAAGTTCCTTCTGCCTAATTATGTTAAGGAAGGAAAGAACAGTCTTGTTATTGCAATTGGATGCACAGGTGGAAAGCACCGTTCAGTTACACTTGCCAATGAGATTTATAACATTATAAGTAAGACTGAATATGGCTGTAAGGTTGAACACAGAGATATTGAGAAAGATTCTAAGAGAAAAGGTTAAGTATGTCATTTTCATCAGAGGTAAAAGAAGAGTTAGTTAAGAAAACAGATTCCGCGAGGCATTGCCAGATTGCGGAATTTGCTGCGTTTATGGGAATGTCTGGCAATGTAAGCGAGACAGATAACGGTGAGCTGTGTCTGGAGTTCGTTACGGAAAATGAATTGTCAGTCGAGAAATTCAGTGATCTGTTAATGAAAATATTTAGCATTAAGACAGATGCTGATACGAATGAAGTGATTAAGAATGGCAAGGAAACTGTTGTAAGGATTACAGGACAGAGTGATGTTGCCAGAATATTACAGACATTAAAATGGTGTGACGAGCAGTTCACACAGATTGAGCCTGTGTTCGTTGACCCAAGGATTGTAGCAATGGACTGCTGCAAGAAAGCATTTATACGAGGCGCTTTTATGGAACGTGGTTCTATAAGCGATCCGAACAAGTTCTATCACTATGAGATTGTATGCAAATATGAAGAGGACGCGGACGTTCTTATGGACATGCTTCGTTTCTTTGGTCTTGATGCAAAGGTTATTGTAAGAAAAAACAGTTTTGTTGTATACATGAAAGAGGGGAATAATATAACGGATACCCTTAATCTTATGGGAGCTGTTGTTTCACAGATGAATCTGTATAATGTCATGATTCTTAAAGGAATCAGCAATGATGTCAACAGGAAGGTAAACTGTGAAACGGCCAATCTAAACAAAACAATTGAAGCGGCAGTCAAGCAGATTAAGGATATTGAGCTTATAAGGGATACTGTCGGGCTTGACAGTTTAAGTGACAGTCTGATGCAGGTTGCTCTTTTAAGACTCGAGAATCCTGACATGAGTCTTCAGGGACTAGGTGAGCTGTTAGACCCTCCGGTTGGTAAATCGGGTGTAAACCACAGGCTAAGAAAGATTGGCGAGAAGGCAGATGAATTAAGACAGAGCATGGGAATCTCTGTCTGATTAAATATTTTTAATAAAATTTTACATTTTCTTTTCAAATAGGGATTGACAAGAAGTGTATAATTGAAAATATGAGATAAAAGGGCAGTCATATACTGCAGAAAGGTTGATTAAGATGACTAAAGTAGATATAATTTCAGGCTTTTTGGGAGCAGGTAAAACAACTCTTATAAGTAAGCTTTTAAAGGAAGCCTTAAAGGGAGAGCAGGTAGTTCTTATTGAGAACGAGTTCGGTGAAATCGGTATTGACGGTGGATTCCTTAAAGATTCAGGCGTTGAGATAAGAGAGATGAACTCAGGCTGTATCTGCTGTTCACTCGTTGGTGATTTCGGAACTTCTCTTAAGGAAGTTGTTGATAAGTATCATCCAGACAGAATTATTATTGAACCTTCAGGTGTAGGCAAGCTTTCAGATGTTATCAAGGCTGTTAAAGACCTTCACATTGAGAATGAAATCGTTCTTAACAGTGCATCAACAGTTGCAGATGCATCTAAGGTTAAAGTATATATGAAGAACTTCGGCGAATTCTTTAATAACCAGATTGAGCATGCAGGAACTGTTATCTTAAGCAGAACACAGAATGTTTCTGAAGAGAAGTTAAAGACAGCTATTGAACTTATAAAGAGTGTTAATCCTAATGCACATATCATCACAACTCCTTGGGATGATATTGATGGAACTAAGATTCTTGGAGCAATGGAGAATGTTACTAACCTTGAGTTAGACATGCTTGCAGAGGCAGCACAGAAGGCTTATGAAGAGCATGAGAAGGAGCATCACCACCATCATCATGAAGATGGAGAATGCTGCTGCTGTGGCGGACATCATGACGATGATGATGACGAGCATGAGCATCATCATGACCACGACCACGAGCATGAACATCATCACGACCATGATGAGGAACATGAGCATCATCACGACCATGACCACGAGCACGAACATCATCACGATCATGACGAGGAACATGAGCATCATCACGACCATGACCACGAGCATGAACATCATCATGACCATGAGCATGATCATCACCATCATCATGCAGATGACGTATTCACAAGCTGGGGTACCGAGACTCCTAAGAAGTATGATAAGGCAGAGCTTGATAGCATATTAAAGAAGCTTTCTGAGAGTGAAGATTATGGTAAGGTTCTCCGTTCTAAGGGTATGCTTCCTTGCACAGATGGAACATGGATGTATTTTGACCTTGTACCAGAAGAATATGAGATTCGTGAGGGAAGTGCTGATTTCACAGGCAGAATCTGCGTAATCGGTTCTGAACTTAAGGAAGATGCTCTTAAGGAACTTTTTGAAGTTTAATCAGTGTTTAATAGAAGAACACATTTATACAACGCATTTATAATGAAATGATAGCGCAAATGCGCGGAAATGAGGATAAATATGGCAAATGAGGAATATCAGATTCCGATTTTCTTGATTAACGGTCAGCTAGACAGCGGTAAAACAAGATTTATCTCCGATACTATAGCAATGGGACAGTTTGCGGATGCTAAGAACAAGCTTCTTATTGTGTGTGAAGAAGGCGAAGAGGAGTACAGTGAGAAGCTTCTTAAAGACAACGGAATTGATATGGTTGTTGTTGAGAAAGAAGATTTTAATATCAAGACTCTTAATGAACTGGATAAAAAGTATGATCCATGGCTTGTTATTGTTGAGTACAATGGAATGTGGGATCCGGCACTTTTACTTGGAAGTGAAAAGCCAAGAGGATGGCAGGTATACCAGTCTATAACTTTAGTTGATGCCAATGCATTTGGCTTACAGTGGGCTAACATGAAGTCTATTATTGCAGAGTCTGTTAAATATGCTGATATGGTTATCTTTAACAGATGCAAGTCAGGTATGGATCTTGGTAGCTACAGAAGAAGCATGAGAGCATTAAATCCTGCACTTCAGATTATCTTCGAGGACGAGAAGGGTGACCAGGTTGCTATATCTGAACAGCTTCCATACGATATCAATGCTGATGTTATTCAGGTTGATGACGAAGATTATGGTATCTGGTATATGGATGTGTCTGAAAGACCGGAAGTATACGCAGGCAAGAAGGTAAGATTCAAGGGACAGGTTCTTAAGAACAAGTACTTTAAGGATAAGAATTTCGTTCCTGGAAGAAAGGTTATGACATGCTGTGCAGAAGATACACAGTTTATTGGTTATATCAGCTTCTACAACAACATAGCTTCGCTTGAAAACAGAGAATGGATATGGGTTACAGCTACTATTAAGTATGAATTCCAGATGGCATATAAGAAGAAAGGTCCTGTTCTTTACGTTGAAAGCGTAGAAAAGACAGGTGCACCTAAGGAAGAGATGGTGTTCTTCTGATATGATACAGGATATATGGCCAAAACATCTGGACAATCAGTATAAGAATCTTAAGCCAGGCAATGAGGACACTGTGTTTTATTTTCAGGGTTCCTCGTTGCTTGCAAGACCATCAGGACATTTTAACTCACAGAATCCTGAAGAAAATGTATTAATATATCCACAGTATGATGAGTTCGTTCAGGGGATAAAGTCCTCTTATGGAGACAAAGCTGTGGATAACTTTGAATTCATATATCTGTTGTCAATTGATGAGGAACATTTTTTTCTCGCAAGAAAGACAGGAAGCCTCGAAAGAGGCACATTCTTGGGAGAGATGGCTGATTCAGCTGTACACAAGGATATGTATTCTTTCGTCAGAGGATATGAATTCATAGGAGTCGATTCTTTCCGTAAGGCACAGCCAAGAGAGCATGCTTATGCGGCTATTACTGCATTTCATCTGTATGGCTGGTACAGGGATAATCATTTCTGCGGAAGATGTGGAAAACCACTCAAGCATGATGACAAGCAGAGAATGTTACGCTGTGCCTGCTGTAAGAATATGGTATTTCCTAAGATATGTCCGGCTGTTATTGTTGCAGTTACAGATAAGGACAGAATTCTTCTTACTAAATATGCAGGAAGAACTTATAGGAATTATGCGCTTATTGCCGGATTCACTGAGATTGGTGAAACAACAGAGGAAACTGTAAGCAGAGAAGTTATGGAAGAAGTAGGTGTGAAGGTTAAAAATATCACCTATTATAAGAGCCAGCCTTGGGGACTCAGCGGTTCTCAGCTTCTTGGTTACTTCTGTGAGCTTGACGGTGACGACACAATAACTCTTGAAGAAGATGAGTTATCGGTCGGCACATGGGTCAAGGCAGATGATATAGATGTAATTGATGACCATATCAGTCTCACAAGGGAAATGATTGAGAAATTCCGCAGTGAGCATGTCAGTCAAAATTAATTGTAATCTTTAAAACTAATATTAAGATCTATGGTATTACCACTGACACCGTCTAACTTAGCTGATTCAGTGTATTGCCATATAGAGAATTCATATGGGAAGTAAGGTGTGTCTGAATAGTAGGCAAACCACTTCTCATATTTTTCTAAGCGGGTAAGGTCAAGTCTTCCAACGAATCCCTTGAGGTTGGAATATATCATTGGCTTATAGCCTGCTTTTTCTATCTTGTCGCAGAATGCGATTATGATATCTGTAAGTTCTTCAGTAGTCAGATTCTCCTGTCTGTATGAATCGCCCGAAATCTCCTCAAAGTCAATAACTACAGGATATGTAATCTTGTAAGGCTTGATAATATCAAGAACATAATCAGCCTCTTCTATAGCTTCCTGTTTCGTAATTGCAGATGAGAAGAAGTATGCGCCAATCTTAATATTATTCTTTATTGCGTCTTTTGCAAATGTATCAAATGAAGAATCAGTGTTCAGGATTCCATTGCCATAGCTTCTGAAACCACATCTTAACATGGCAAATTCAACGCCCTGTTCTTTTAATTTCTTAAAGTCAATATTCCCCTGAAACCTGGAAGCATCCACACCCATATGTGAAATGACAGTACCATTATCACTGTAGGTAATAATTCCCGCATCGTCCTGCTTAAAATTCTCATCCTTGTAATTGTTCTTGGCAACATCAGAAAGAATGTCTGCAAATACATACTGGTTCTTATTGTTAACATAGACAATATTATCAGGGAAATAGCGCTTGAATATTGATAAGGAACTGTCACCGTTAACAAGCTTCAGTTTCATATCAGATAATATGTCTTCGCGTTCCTCAGCTTTGAATTTTTCTATGTCTTCATCGCTGATTGTTGCAGTATTATCAGAAGAAGCTGAAACAGACGCATTCTTATTCTTAATAACAAGAGCTGTAACAAGCAGGCCAAACATAATTGTAGTCATAAAGAATATTATAGTTGTAGCTATAAAAGGATTAAATGATTTCTTAGGTTTCATAATATATCTCCTTTGTAATTCGTTATCTGTAAAAGAAATTCTTATAATAAATGGTATATTAGCTTTGAATAAATGTCAATTAAAAATGATATGATTTTTTAAATAAAAATATAGAAAAG
>ERZ791575.876-NODE-876-length-11724-cov-2.631759_pt1 | contig 11724 bp, 10 predicted proteins | sample MGYA00509970_ERZ791575 | MGnify/ENA primary metagenome ERZ791575 (study PRJEB30046, sample SAMN00791935) | human gut metagenome | study: EMG produced TPA metagenomics assembly of the A metagenome-wide association study of gut microbiota in type 2... | reverse complement strand
TTTTTTTTTTTTTTTTTTTTTTTTTTTTTTTTCGGCGATGATCTCGCCATCTAACTCAAACCGCGACTGTACGGCATTGGAATGAAGGATGTCCGACCAGACACCATCCACCTGTCCGGGGGTACCGAGTGCCGCAAGGATTTCCCCTGCCCGCATCGAAATCTGCGGCTGCCAGCTACCATCCCGGAACGTCTCCCACACGAAGAAATCCACCGGCTTTAGCTGTGGTTTCCCGCTGGCATCGCGTACTTCCGGTATGGTAGTATCTGCCGCCTCCAGACCGCGTTTTAATATCTCGTCAATCATCCATGTATCTCCGCTTTGACAGATCTTTTTGTAGATGGTATGATGCCGGAACAAAATCACTTCATCAAAGAAAGGGTCCGTGAAATCTGCCCGGTTATCGATTGATATAACCGTAATTCCGTCCTGCTTCAACCGGTTCACAAACTGTCTCAGCTTCCGGCGTTCTTCTCCCGGAAAACACGACACAATCTCCCGCAAAACAAGAATACGCGCCCCCTGTGTGATGGCGCGTACCACCCCGATCAGAATACGGTCTCCGTTCTTCAGATGGCTGCTATGTTCATCTGCCGCATAAGGCAGATCGTATTTCTCAAGCAGTGCACGTCCCTGTATATGCAATGCCTTTTCATTCAACCGGATTTTACGCAGGCTGTTTCTTCGTAACAAAAAAAGATTCTCGCTGACATCGAGCGAATCCATGTACACCGTGTCTTTGGAGATCACAAAAATGCCGGCATCCTCAAAATCCCGTTTTCCTTCCGGCTTCCATGGTTGTCCATCCAAGTAAATCCGGCCTCTTGCGAGCGTTCCTTTCCCCTCAAAAAAGTCTGCCAGTATCTCCTTGCTGTTTTCCACGCCTGCAACTCCCATGCTGTACCCCCGGCAGATAATCTGGTTCAAATCTTCAATCTCATGCCTGCCCGGTCTGCTGATATTCACATGTTCCATCCGAATAATCTCATGTCTCATAATCCATGCCTGCTTTTTCTTTCCTATTTTTCTAAATCACAGATCGTTTCTGTCTACTTTCTTAGGCAGCCAGATTTCTACATCTGTTCCGATTCCGGTCGTGCTGTAGAGGCGGAGTCCATAACGGTTTCCAAATGCGAGCTGGATCCGCTGGTTTACATTGCTCAATGCAATTCCGTTTCCGCGCTTCTCGATTCTGTCAGTTCCATGTGCATCCATTCCCGCCGTCTCTCCGTGCGTGCTTCCATCGTCGCCGCTCTCCCTGTACTCCTCCGTCTGTTCCAGTGCCTGTCTCATGGAAACAAGGGTATCCCAGTCAATTCCTGTTCCGTTATCCGATATGACAACAACCAGTTCCTGATCTGTCGTATAAATCCGTATTGTCACCTTTCCGTTTTCCGCCTTCGTCTCTAAGCCATGGAAGATTGCATTTTCCACAATCGGCTGCAGCGAAAGCTTGGGAATCAGATAATTCCCGACTTCTTCCCGGTCATCCTCCACATTGATTTCAAGGGCGAATTTATTTTCAAACCGGTAGCTCTGGATCAGGAAATAATTCTCAATATTCCGAAGCTCATCGCGGATTGTCACAATGTTTTCTTTGTTGCTGATGCTATACCGGAAAAAAGCCGCCAGTGCCTTCGCCATACGGGCAATGCTGTCACATTCATATAAAAGCGCCTCACTTCCAGCGTGTTGTACAAAAAATGCGGATTGATCTGACTTTGCAAGGCGGCAATTTTCGCCTGCTTATTCTGCACCTTGACGGAATATTCCTCCCGCAGCTTCTGCTGCACACGCTGTTTCTCCCGATAGTCATCCTCCAGTTTTTTTATTTTCTTTGTTTGTATCCGATGCATCAAAAGGATTGTCCCTGCCCAGACAATCACCGCACCCACACATATCCAGATTATTTTTCCCATGTTGTGCCCTCGCGTTTCACTGCGTCTGTCAATAGTACAGCTTCCGGTATTCTGCCGGCTTCACACCGACAACCTTCATAAACTGCTGACTGAAATATTTGGCATCCTTATACCCGACACTTTCGCCGATTTCATACACCGGAATCTTCGTGTCCCGGAGCATCTGCTTTGCTTTCTCCATCCGGATTCCAAGCAGGTAGTTCGAGAAGTTCTCACCAGTTTCTTTCTTAAACAATTCTGAGAAATAATTCGTATTGAAGCCGATGGTTGCGGCTACATCCTCCAGCGTGATCTTCTCTGTAAAATGCTCTTTCATATAGGCGATTGCCTCCAATACCGGCTTGCGTTCGCGGTTTTCCCGTTCACTACGGCTCTCTTTGATCAATTGCTGCACCTGACGGATCACATAGTCTCTCAAATCCGCAACTGTCGACAGATTCTCCAACACCTCCTGCTGCACATCCACATCAAATGTATCTGCTATTTCCAGAATGTCATAAGTACTGCGGAGCAGCCACAATCCCATTGCATAAAATTCGCTTGCAAAAAGTGCCTTATCGCTTGCCAGCCGGAAGCATTTGTGAATCTGGTACTGACAGGCATCCGGTTGCATTGTCTCAACCGCTTTTGCGAATTCCTCATATTCATTCTGAAAGTCCTTTGGCGAAAATAGAGTGTGCGGCTCCTGGCAATATTCGATCCGTCTGCCGTTTCCCTTGAAGAGCCGGCTGGCAGCCGCCTCTTTGCTCATCTCAATCGCAGTACTGATCTGCTCGAAGCTCTCGACTTCACTGCTCACCCCGACAGTAATCCTGTAATGCTGGAAGTTCTCCAGATAATCGCTCAGCTCATTGAAAAAATCCGTAATCCGGTTGTCGATATTCTCCTGCTCCGTCTGGAAATAATTTAACAGCACCTGCACGGAATGATTCGACTGCACAGCCGCAATCAGGTCGATGGTGCATGCCGAAAATGCATCCTCTGCCTTCTGCATGATCTTGCGGAGAACAAACTGCATCTGCTGTGTATTCTCTGCGACATCAATATCCCGGTCAAGCTTGAAGGTTAATCCCCGGAAGCACTTGTTCTCAAGCTGAAGTCCAAACTCCGTATTCGCGGCATCAATATTTTCCTGCTTCTGGCTTAGTATCTGTCTGAGAAATTCTTTGTGGCGCAGATATTTACTATCCTCCAGTTTTTTCTCTATCTGATCTACCTGTTGCTGCTTATCCTCACGTTGTTCTTCTTCCGCGACAATCTTTTGCAGCTGCCTGTTCAGCTCATCCTCATCGATTGGCTTGAGCAGATAATCTTCCACGCCATATTTCAACGCTTTTTGCGCATAGTCAAAGTATTTATATCCACTGACAACTATAAAATGGCATTTCACGCCCTGCTCGGATGCCTTCTGGATCATTTCCAGTCCCGTCAATACCGGCATCCGGATATCCGTGATCACAATATCCGGCGATTCGGACAAGATCTTTTCATACGCCGTCTGCCCGTCTGTCACAAGTCCAATACAGGTCAGTCCAAGCCGATCCCACTGTATCAATCGTTTCACAAGTTGTCCCACTTTTACCTCATCATCTGCAATTAATACCTTTCGCATTCTGTTCATGTTACTCACCTCTGTATGTACTATCTTGTACCAACTGCTTGTTATTCAAAAAGAGCCTGGTAGTTTTCCCCCCAGACTCTGTGTATTTCTTTACTGTACACTAAACGTATACATCGTGTTACTCTGTAAACTCAGTGAATTCTCAAATGCTTTCCGTGTCACCTTCACTTCTGCACCAAGCACCGGATCGTAATACCGAATATGTGTCGAATTGTAGCTGATGACAAGCACATACCGCCCATCATCGATGCAGGCTGCAAACGGAATATCCCGATCTAAGAAATACAATGCAGTCGACAGACTAATGCCCGATATGTTGATACCAACACCGTTCGTGTAATCCTCGAATACCTTCTCGAACGTTCCACTCGCGATTGCATCGGGCAGTTCTAATGTGCCTCCTGCGTACCCCGCACACATATACGCACAGGTAAGCAGCGACTGGCCTGCATTCGGATTCGGTGTCTCTTTGATCTCATCCGCAACTGTATTGTAGCTGTCTGCTGCCAGACAGCGGTAGATCGTATTTCCGTTGCTGTCCACGACAAGTCCTGCCTCGTCATCGACCACCCGCGTGATTGCGCTTCCGGCAGTTTCGTACTCGCCGATGTAGCCCGCATTGTCAAACACATAATACGCGCCGTCGCGTGTCTTCGTCTGCACCTGCATATCCTTGTAAGCGTCGGTGCTTCCATATTTTGTCTTCCGATAGCTTGCAGTATCCGACAGATAGAAATTCGATGGGAATACAATATCTAAGATATTCCATGCATAGCTGTCATATGTCGTATCCGTCGTGATCATCTTATTATTTTCCTCTTTCTTGTAGGAAATATAATCCTGATCGATTTCTTCAAAGAACTGGTTCTGTTTGCGTGCACGCGTCAGATAAATGGTATCATCCCCAACCGATGCATTCATGATATACACCCCATCCTTCGTGTAATCTTTCTTCTGTTCACCATTATCGCTCATGATAAACAACTCATACAATGGCAGGATTGCCTGTCCATCGGAAGTCATAATTACGTCTGCACTATGCGCACAGCCATAGATCAGATCATTTTCCACGAATCCAAGTGCCAGCAGCAGATCACCAGTTGCACAGGTTTTCTCATACGTTTCACCTGTCTCAAAATTCTGTATCGTGATTGCTGTGACATTTTCATCCTCGGCAGCATTCGGATAAGCAACCAGCTTCCGGTTCGCCGATACGAGATATTTGGCAGAAGGAATTCCCTCGACAATCGCAGTCTGCGTCATATCCGCAAGCGATACCTCATACAACGTTTCATCAAGCAGATAGTAGAATTTATTCGTCTGCGCGTTGTAATAGGTAAATCGTCCGGTCTCCTTCTTCATGATGTCGTAGCTCTCATCACATTCCACGAAGAACAGCTCCTGTGTCGTCATGTCTTCCGCCGAATAATAATACAGCGACATACCGTTTTTGCCTTCATGTTCGCCACGATTCATATATCCGTACACAACAAAGTAGATATTTCCATCCGCATCCATATCCGCAATATTGATATCCAGATTCGTGTTGAGTGTCCGGGCATCCGAGAAGCTGTCCTGCGGATAGCTGAATATATTCGTAAGCGAGCTGTCATTGTACTTGTACATCCAGAGTTGTCCAAGACGCACAAACGCTAAAATCCCATAGTCCTCAGATGTCACATATTCTGCTGACTCATTTGTCACGCCCATGCTGATACTATTCCGGTCCTTGCTAATGTAACCACTGTCAAAAAAGCTTTCCTGATACCGGTCGAAAGCAAGCAGCTTCACCATCTCCGAACTCCGGTTATAGGTGACATTGTAGTATTCGTCGACCTGATAATAATGACTCTTCTTGTCATTCATGGATTCCACCACATAGGACATGTGAATCACAGCATATTCCTTGTCGATTTCCGTGATCGTCGGCGTCACGCCCGTCACAACCACAGGTGTCAGCCCGCCCCAAGTGATCTGCTCATAGGTTGCATTCAAATCCACATGTGCAAGCGTAGATGTCGTTCCTGCCTTATCTGTTTTCAGGTTGTCAAAGACTATATTTCCTTCTGCCTCGTTTACATCCTTGATAAAAGTTGTATCATGAAAATCCGATGCAAAATCCACAATTGCCTTTGCATGCTGCTCTGTCAGATTCACCACCCGGTTATAATACCGCACCTCTGTGCCATCCGCTGCTGTAATAATAAACACAAATACATATTCCCGGTTTTGCTGCATGTCCATCCGAAAATTCACGTCATATTTCTTGCGCCCATTCTCAATGCTTCCGGAAACCGCTTCGCCGCGTTCTACCAGCGAATCGCCTGCAATGCTTCGCAGCTCATAGGTAAATGTCTCGCCATATTTTGCTTCATTATCAACAAGCACCGTCACACCATGATTACTGTTTAGTGGCACAATCCCATCCCGCATCAGGCTCGTCGACATCGTCTGCGTATATCCACAGGTCCGGTTAATAACCTTACCCTCGAATTCAAGATAGACATATGGAAGTGTCGGCTCGTCCAATTCGCTGGATACACGATCCAAGCCTCTGTTATTGAATTGATTTACCAGAAAGGCTGTGCCCACTGCAACCGCAATGAACACAAACGCCTTTATCAAAAACCGTTTCATAGTTAGAAATATTTTCTCCTTTTACGATATCTGCACCGACGAATATAAAATTCATGGCAGACCATAATCTCAATCATATGAAGCAATGTTTCGTCCGCATCCTTATAGCAGATCTTCTCATAAATCTTCTTCGCAATTGAAAACATCGCTACCTTGTCTGGATAAACTGCAAACATAGGACTTCCTTCATATTCCAGCCGGTCGCAGGCATCCTCCACCATAACCAGTATCAGCTTTGCCCGCATCGGATACATCGCACGCAAATATGCCCGGTCTTCCTCTAACTCCTGCTCATCCACAACCATGAGTTCCGGAGTGCGAAACTTATGCACATACATCTCATCGATTTCTTTCATGGAATCCTCTCACATAAAATGACATAAATAGACAATCAGTTTTTGGCTGATTGTCTATCTGTTTTTCTTATTTTATGCTTTGAAATCCTGTTTTGTGCGTCCGAATCCGTATCTCCTACTCATCACCAAAGGAAATACCAAGACGCTTTGCATACTTGACAACACTATCGTCCGGGGATACATATTTGAGCTTTCCTGCAGACTCTTCCATCGGAATTGCTGTCACTTCATTGTTACGCATAACAACAAGCTTGCCGAAATCTTTATTCTTGATCAGCTCGACTGCCTCTGCACCAAACAGGCTGGAAATCACACGATCATATGGATCCGGGCTTCCGCCTCGCTGTGTATGTCCCGGAACTGTCACACGGATGTCCATACCGGAATATTCCTTGATCTTATCTGCAACTTCATAAGCGACAGATGGATATTTCGCAGCTGCGGCTGCTACGGCTGCCTTACGCTCCTTCTTTGGAAGTGCTGCGACTTCTTTCGAGATTGCACCCTCTGCAACAGCAAGAATCGAGAATCCCTTGCCCTGCTTGGTTCTTCTGTCAAGTGCCTCACATACCTTGGCGATATCATATGGAATTTCCGGAATCAGGATGATGTCTGCACCGGATGCGATACCCGCATGCAATGTAATCCAGCCTACCTTATGTCCCATAACTTCTACGATAAATACACGGTTGTGTGAGCATGCAGTTGTATGGATGCAGTCGATTGCCTGTGTTGCAACATCGACCGCACTCTGAAATCCGAATGTCATATCGGTGCCCCAGATATCATTGTCGATTGTCTTTGGAAGTCCAATCACATTCAGTCCTTCCTGAGACAGACGGTTTGCTGTCTTCTGGGAACCATTTCCACCGAGAACAACCAGTGCATCAAGCTTCAGTTTGTTGTAATTTTTCTTCATTTCCTCAACTTTGTTGAGTCCTTCCGGTGTCGGCTCATCGATCAGCTTGAACGGCTGACGGGAACTGCCAAGGATCGTGCCACCCTTTGTCAGAATTCCAGAGAAATCTGACGGCTTCATCTTTACATAATTGCCATAAATCAATCCCTTGTAGCCTTCTAAAAAACCATATACTTCCACGTCTTCAAACGTATTATACAGTCCCTTTGCCACACCACGCATCGTCGCATTTAAGGCCTGGCAGTCACCGCCACTTGTCAACATTCCGATTCTCTTCATACTGTAACCTCCTTAATTTATGTGTCTCCTCTACAACAAAGTTCTTCCTTCTAATGCCCGAAGTAACGTCACTTCATCAATACATTCCAGATCGCCGCCGACCGGAACGCCACTTGCAATTCTTGTGACCTTGATTCCAGATGGCTTGACCAGCTTGGATATATACATCGCAGTCGCTTCGCCCTCCACACTGGAATTTGTTGCAATAATCAACTCTTCTACATCTTCCTGCTCCAACCGCAGGATCAGTTCCTTCAACCGGATATCTCCGGTTCCAATTCCCATCGCCGGGTTGATCACACCATTTAATACATGGTAGACGCCCTGATACTGTCCCACACGCTCATATGCTGCCAGGTCTCGTGGAGTCTCGACAACCATGATCAGCTTATGGTTCCGCTTCGGCGATGCACACACCGGACACAGCTCCTGATCAGTAATCGTATAACAGGATTTGCAGTACCGGATATTCTTCTTTGCATCTGTGATTGCTGCCGACAGGCTTTCCACCTGTTCTTCCGGCATATTGATAATATGGAACGCCAGCCGCTGTGCGGTCTTTCCACCGATGCCGGGAAGTCTTCCGAGTTCACCGATCAGCCGGTTTACTTTCTCTCCATAAATATCCATTAGAACGGCAAACCTCCGCCTAATCCACCGGTGATCTTACCCATGGAATTCTTCTGATCCTCATCCTGCATACGGATGGCTTCGTTCATAGCAGCCATGATCAGATCCTCGAGCATCTCGATATCGTCCTTGTCGACAACTTCCTCGTCGAGATGAACTTCTGTTACTTCCTTCTTGCCATTGATCTTTACCTTGACAACACCACCGCCGGCAGTTGCCTCATATTCTTTTTCTTCGAGTGCTTTGGTGGTCTCTTCCATCTGCTTCTGCATCTTCTGTGCCTGCTTCATCAGATTGTTCATATTTCCTGGCATCATGCCCATTCCACCATATCCACCTCTTTTTGCCATCTTTATATCCTCCTGATTTCTTATTCTTATATTCATACACGGTTTCCCATGCGTACTACCTTTTTATATGATTTGGACTCGCCAGATTAAAAGCTTACTCATGCATTTCGATGTCATCAAATACAATCCGGCTCAAATCCCAGTCCTTCTGCAGTTCGTGTACTTCTTCCCTGCCATCAATCTTGCGGAATGTCACACGTACCTTGCACTGTGCCATATTGGTCAGCTGCTCGCTCAGTTCATCGAGCTTGTCCTGATTCGCGAAATATGAAATCGCCAGATCGTTGTCTGGTGTATCCGCTACAACGAGTTCCAGCGCGCCAGATTCTCTTCCTGCAACCAGTGATGCCTGTCTGTAATAATGCTGCACCAGTCTCGGTCCGCGCTTGCCAATCGTCTTCCACGCTTTCGCAATCAGAAGCAGATCCTCGTATTCTGCCTGCGGATATTTGTCACGCAGATTCTGCTTGATGTGCTCGGATGAATCACCTGTTTGTGGTGCAACTGCCTGCTGCACTGTCCCTGCGCCTTCCGTTGCCGGCGGTGCAACTGCCATCACAACCGGATGTGCCTGCTGCTCTTTGAGCAGTTCCTTCGTCTCTGCAAGCTGCTGCTCCAGTGACTCGATTCGTGCCTGAATTCCTTCGATATCGTAACGCATCTCCGTCTTACAAAGCTTGATGATCGCGATTTCCAGCATCACACGCTTGGATGTCGTATATGCGATCTTCGCTGCGGCTTCCTGTAAAACATAGATTGCATGCATCATCCAGTCCTGTGTCATATCGCTTGTGAGTGCAACCATGCGCTGTTTTATCTCCGCTGTCACATCGATCGTCATATCCGGGTCGATTGACAGCACCAGTATATTCCGGATAAATGCAGTAAATTCATTGACCAGCTGCAACAGATCCTTGCCCTGCCAGATTGCTTCATCTATGATCTTCAATGCACCAACCAGATCTTTTTCTTTCAGACATTCAAACAACTGAATGTAAACTTCCACATCCACGGCACCAATTGCCGCGAGTACTTTATCTAATGTCAGTTCCTCACCCAGATGGTAAGAGATACACTGTTCCAGAATACTCAAACCGTCTCGCATGGAACCATCTGCGGCACGCGCCACATATTCAACCGCTTCTCTGGTCGCCGCGATTCCTTCCCGATCAAGCAACTCCTGCAACCGATCTGCGATTACCTCCAACGGAATCCGGTGGAAATCATACCGCTGGCAACGCGACAGAATCGTCGCCGGAATCTTATGTGATTCCGTGGTCGCCAGAATAAATATTACATAGGAAGGTGGTTCCTCCAACGTCTTCAAAAGTGCATTGTACGCTGCGTCACGGAGCATATGCACCTCGTCGATGATATAAACCAGATACTTACCAGTTGACGGTGAGTAATTCACCGAATCCGTGATCTGTCTGATATTATCCACACCATTATTACTTGCGGCATCAACTTCGATTACATTCATCGCCGCACCTGCAGCAATCGCCTTGCAGCTGGCACATTCATTACACGGACTTCCGTTGATCGGATGCTCACAATTGACTGCCTTTGCCATCAGCTTCGCCGTCGTTGTTTTACCGGTACCTCTGGTTCCGCAGAACAGATACGCATGTCCCACGCGGTCATGCACAATCTGATTTCGGATCGTCGTCACAATATGTTCTTGTCCTTTGATCTCCTCGAACGCGTCCGGTCTCCACTTCCGGTACAATGCCATGTACGACATAAACTGCCTCCAACTCTATATATGGAAAATCTGATCCAGCATCCGAAGGGTCTTGAAGTTGCCCTTTGCCGTTATCTCGCCGGACATAAAGCCTTTCTGGAAGCTATTTTTGCCAGCCAAAATATTACGCAGCATCGTGCTTGATGCTTTCAGCTTCACATCGGCTTCCACATCCGCGCCATACTCACACTGTAAGACTTTCCCTACATGTATCACTAAATTCTTCCCCATATCCGGTACTATGATCACATAGCTTGCCGCAAATCCGGTCTCCGGATGGAAATTCTCATAAAATCCTTCGATAATATCGTCCTCGTAGACACTTGGTGGTTCTGGTGCCTCTTCCTCATCTCCAAGCATCTGCTTGAACATTGCAGCGAGTTCCTCAATATCCTCTTTCTGCTTCTTCACATAGCCATCATCTGCCACAAACTTGGAAAGCTGCTCACTCTCCTGTGGTGTCAGATTGATATTGTTCTGCTTGATCAGAGTGTTCTTTACCGCAGTGTTACTCGTCGGCAGTTTCCTTGTCTTCTTATTGATCAGGCGGTAAAAATCCTCTGCTTTTTTCTCAATCAGATTCAAATACTGGCTTTCCTGCTCCAGCACATCCGTCGAATCCACATACGTTGCGATTCCCGGCTCTGAAATGCCACCCAGCACATCCCATGCCTTTCGCAATGACAGCTCTGCATCCTGTTCTCCATACGCCGTTGCAACGACAACCGGCATCATATAGAGTGACGCGATCTTCTCCTTGTCACCATACAGCCAGCACATATCCAGAAACTGCTGCATATAGCCGCCAATGCCAAACCATTCCAGACTCGCTGCCAGAATCACGCCATCGCAATCCTTCAACGTATTCGGAAGTGTTGCAATCCCCGACTTATCTTCATACATATTATATCTTGTGACTTCTACCCGAAGCTCCTGCAGAACCTGAATGATTTTCTCCACTACAAAGAGTGTTGGATCCTCCAGCAATCCCCGGCCTCCGTAATACACATTTACCTTCACCGTAACACCTCATGTATTCACTGCCATTTTTTCTTTCGCATGCTACAAAAACGCACACTATTACTATACCAAAAACAGGGGGTAAATACAATAATTGCGAGGAAAAAATCCAAGCAAACAAAAAACAGCACTAACTGGAATTAATGCTGTTTATAACTGTTTCAGTTTTTCTTCACAATTTTCAACTCATATCCCAATGAATCTAAAATACAACAGAACATTTTTAATGATGGAGAATTCTCTTTTTTC
>ERZ791575.868-NODE-868-length-11785-cov-55.004983_pt1 | contig 11785 bp, 15 predicted proteins | sample MGYA00509970_ERZ791575 | MGnify/ENA primary metagenome ERZ791575 (study PRJEB30046, sample SAMN00791935) | human gut metagenome | study: EMG produced TPA metagenomics assembly of the A metagenome-wide association study of gut microbiota in type 2... | reverse complement strand
GCAGTGTTTCACGTGAAACGTTTTGTTAAAAAGATTAAAATTTTCAATTTAAGAACTATTAACAAAAATAATTTGGTGGTTTCGTGGAAAAGTCGTATCTTTGCAGCAGAAAATTAAAAGTTAAACATTTAAATTATAAAGGTATGAATAATATTAAGATTTTAACACGTATTACGGTATACCAAAACGGTAAAATGGTTAGTGAAACATCACAAAACAACACCGAAACAAATACAGGTGATTTTTATACTACCTGTAATAAGATGTACGCTAACTTAGTTAATTACTATACACCGTTGGCAAAGAATAAAGTAACATCTTTCGCCTGTAAAGATTCTTTAAACTATGTCTTCGAATATGGTGTTTGCGTTTGCACCGTGTGCCACGTTATCGGTAACGTTTCAGTAGTTTTTCAGATGTGCGAAAGTTTGTACCGTACAAAGTAATATTAACAGCCTGTGGGGTAACACTCACAGGCATAAACACATATAAATATGGAACATAGTTATTTTAAAATCACGTTGAAACAGGTTAATAACGTTACCGTTTATATGGTACGTTCTGACAAAGTAAGCGAGTTCTTTAACAACAAAATAGACTATCTTTCGGGGGATTGTTCTATAACTGTAAAAGGTAGATTCCCTACACACAAAGATAGCCGTAAATGGTTTGTAATTTCACCAACAGAAAAGAAATATGAAAAAGATTAAGTATTTTAGCTTATCTGAGTTTTTGAACTCAGCAACCGCAAAACGTTTGCGTATTGACAACACCCCTACATTTGAGGTAGTAGATAACTTGAATAAGTTAGCCGATTATTTGGACGGTATCCGCGAAAAGGTAGGTAAACCGATTCTGATTTCTAGCGGTTTTAGATGTCCTGTGTTAAATAAGGCGGTAGGGGGTGTTTCTAACAGTCAACACCAAAAGGGTTTAGCCGCCGATTTGATTTGTGCCGATATGGAATCTTTGGAAAAGGTTCTGAGAGAAACAGGCGGTTTTGACCAATTAATCAAAGAACACCGCAAAGGTTCTAAAAGTTTTTGGTTTCACGTTTCAGTCGCACCACGTAACGGCAAACCACGTCAACAGGTTATTATGAACTTAGAAAAGAAATAAGTTATGGAAAAAGGTTTTAAGATTTTACAGGATTCTATTTCAGTTTCCATTGACAATTTAAATTTTGTAGCAGAAAATACTACAGGCGGTAACGGTTTATTAGTTAATTCGGTTATCGAAACGTTACAGGCACAGAAGAAAGTTATAGAATATCTTTCTAACTGTCTTGATAACGAAAAGGCTATCAAAAACCGCTGTTTCGATTTCCTTTGCAAAAAGGGTTTAATGAATGAATTTTATAGCAAATAAGAAAAAGGGCGGTATTTGTTACCGTCCTTTTCTTTTTATAGATAAACACCGTTTTCAAGTTCTGAAATAATGGTGTTGTACTCATCTACCAATAAATTAACCGTGTTTAAATCTACGTTTTCAAACTGTGCATAGCCTGCTACGTCCCCGATTGTTACGGTTTCCTGTGTATTGTTCACAGGCTTATTTACTGTGGTGTTCTGCGTGATAATTACGTAAGGTTCTAAACCATACAAAATTTGTTCGTCCCATTGCGTACCGCCTACGATATTTAATTCTGTCGTACCTGTTTTGTAAATCACATCACGTGACAAAGAAAAACTTTCTAATTGGAAGATAACACCATCACAAGTTAAAAACGCTACTGCATCACCTGTAATAACGTTCACTTTGAAAGATAGGTTTACCGTTTTACCGATATACTTACTATCTACAGCGACAAAGCCACGGCACGGAATGAACACCGAAATTTGTGCGTTATAGTCTTCCGAATCACCGTTTAAACCTGTTAACGTCACATCGCCAAAGTCTAACGTTATAATGTCTTTTTCGGGTGTTTGTACCGTTATACCTGTGTTGTAGTTACCACACCGCAAAGAATCCAACCCCGATACAGGAACGTTTGCAAAAATTCGTCTAATACGATTTACATAGATTCCTAAATTAACCTCCTCATAGATTCCCTGTGTATCATCTTTTATTTCAAAGAAACGTTGTTTAGAAAATGCGTCCAAATTGTCAAGTGTCACGCAATAAACGTTTATAGCACCGTAATTTCTACCAACAGGCGTTATTACACTAGCTACAGCTTTAATCGTCACAGAAACGCAAGAATCGGGCACAGGGAACGAAATAACACCACCTGTAACACTTATCGTAATATCTTTCGTTCCGTCATTCCAAATAAGATTGCACGAATCTAGTTTGTAATTGATAACAGGGGTGACAGTCAAGTTTAAAGTTTCCCCTGTTTTAACTGTCTGTGGCTGTGGTGAAACGGTACAATTTGTCAACGCATAAGTAATAGGAACGTTTTTCTGTGGCTTTTCGGGTTTAAACGTACCTGTAATAGTTACTGTGTCGTTTGTGGCAACAGGTACACTAAACGTTGCAGTTTTACCGTTAACGTTCATATTTCCTGTTGTTTCCGTTCCACTTTCGTTTTTATACGAAACTACAGGAACAACAGAAAAACTTCCGTCTGTGTTACCTGTCAACGTAATATCGAAATTTTCACCGTTTTGCACATAGGTTGCAGTAGTTCCCGAAACGTGGTTTGTTATTGTTAACTCTTTCGGTTTCGGTGTGAACGTTCCGTTTATTGTTACCTCTTCGTTTGTTTCTACAGGAACACTAAATGTAGCTACGTTACCTTTAACGTTCATTGTTCCCTGTACGGTTTCGTTATACGTGGTCTTGTAAGTAACTACAGGAACAACCGTAAAAGTTCCGTCTGTGTCACCTGTCAACGTAATATCGAAATTTGTATCGTTTTGCACCGAAACGGCATTTGTTCCCGAAACGTTATTGTTTATCTTTAACGTTTTAACTGTAGGTGTTCCACCCCTAGCGTTAAGATAGCATTCCATTTCACCGTGGTTTGCATCACCAAACGTTAAACGTTTTGAGAAATATTTGCCATCTGATGAAATACCGTCAACATCACCGCTAATTACTTTGCTATTATCACTAGCAGGAACACGTGACAGATTAAATTTAGTTACTTTTGTACTGCTACCACTCAGACGTGAAATATAATTATAGTCACCGTCATTTGGCAAAAAATAACAACCGTCAACAGCTTTTCCGCAAAACTTTATAATATTACCGTCTGTGTCGTAATTTTCACTACTTGCAGCTGTAGTAGTACAGTTTGTTAAGTGATAATTAATTTTATAACTTGCCATTACTTATTACCTTTTATAGTTACCATAATAATACTACCTGTTTCGTTCAATAGTTCCTTATTCGGGAAATCTAACTTTCTTACGTTTGGTCTTACGTCCACCACGTTTGCACGGTTTGAAAGATATTTGTTAACGTTTTCGCCCTGTGTCAATGTTCCACTACTAGCGAGTATTTTATCTTTGTAGGTTAAAAGTACATCAACTTTCAAACGTACCGTGCACAAGTCACCATCTTGCGAAATTTCTTTCACGAAATAATAACGGTTTAAACTTTCGATATAAACGTAATTAAACGTAACAGGTGTGCGAGTTCTGAATCTTACTACAGGTGTTAACACATTGAAACTAGCATTTAACAACCCTGTGTACTCGCTGTTTTCCTGTAGGGTTTTGTTTACTTCGTTTGGTTTACCGTCATAGTTAAACGTTTTAATTTTAATCATACCTTTAAAGTTTAAAAGGGTGTTTCCTGTGCTATCAACTACAGGAAAACACCCCCAACAGTTAAACAACCCAAATTAGGCGATAAAGAAGACTACAAAGTTCTCATTTGTGTCATTGAAATAACCCGCATCAAACTTGTAATAGTTATTGAAAAACTCAGCCTTTGCGTTATAGTTGGTGGTTACTCGCTTGTCAAGGTTTGTAACACCCAAAGCGTCACGGTCAAACATAACACCGAGTACACCGCTAACAGAAACACTAGCACCGCTAGCAGATTTCACATCAATCTTTGAAACGTGGTAAAAGGCATAATCTTTGCCTGTAGCTTGCCAACTTGCCACGGTTTCAGCCTTTGGCAAAAGAACGTTATCTTCGTGGAACGTGTCGGCATACAGATAAGTTTTTGCAGCTGCTGCGAAATCGGACAGAAGAACGGTGTGCAAAACGTCCTTTGGTGTAAAACGCTCCTTACCACCTACGTTAAACAGGGTGGAAATGGTCTGCAAACGGTCTGAGTACAAGCCCATTGTGTAGGCTGCAAATCTGATAAAGTCAGGTGTTGTAATGGCTGCGTCCACTGTAAGTGTTGTACCTGTCTTATCTTTGTAAAGTTTCAACAGATTCACACATCTAACAGTACTAGCTGTGCTGTAGTCAACTGTTTCGTGAGTTGATGGAACAAAGCCAAAGGCGGTCTTGTCTGCGTCCAAAGTTTCCGCAATCATATTGTTAATAGTACGCATCACCAAAGCGTCTGTCTTAATCGTCATTGATTTCTCAACAGCGTTATAAATCATAGACAGAAAACCGTTCAACTGTGCGGCACTGCTAAAAGATTCCTTAACCTGTCTTTCTGTGATAGAAACAGGAACTTCAAAAGTTACCTTTGAGTTAAAGAACTTAGCAGAAACAGTTGGTTTGTGGAACACGTCCTGTTTGTACTCTGTACCGTCTTTGAGATTCCAGCTATCGTTTTCCTCAGCCTGTGGAACGTCTGCTGAAATTTTTTCCAAAACAGAACCAAATTCCCATGCATCCATCAAAACAGACGGAACTTTGCCCGAATAAGGACGGTTTACGAAAACCACTTTACCGATATGGTTTACCAAAGACTTAACGTAATTATCAACGGCATTCTGATTAAATACCTCATTACCCAAATCGACAATACCTGTGAGGTCTTCGTGTACCAAATCAGTTTTACCCAAAACCTCAGATGAAACGCTATTAATAAGCGTGTAAATTTGTTTTACTTCCATTTTATATAAAATTTAAGAATTAATAAATATCTAAACTAATTTCTTTTGCAATCTCTGTTACCACCTGTGTTTTAAAGTTGGTTTTTCTGAGATTCATTTCTTTTTGAATAATTTCACTAACAGGAACGCTAGACGGAATACCATTCTTAACACTTGTCTTCGTGCGTGTCTCTTGTCTGTTCCCTGTGGAATCTCTTTGCTGTTTCGTGTCATTGCCAAATTCCCCATTGTTAAAAGTTACACTTGAATCGATAGTGTTATTATTTCCTGTTTCGTCAACGGTGTTACTTTCTGTAACTGTTTCTTTTGACGTGACAGGATTTAACACATCATATTCGTTATTAAACACTTGAATCTGTTTTTGCCATTCGTCAAACTTAACTGTAATGATACCTTTAATAATATCGGTTGCAGTTTCGTTTGTGATAGCGTCAACTAGCTCCCTATTTCCATATTTGAAACGCAAATCAATATCGATTAAGTTTGGTGTGTCTTCACCGAAAATCGATTTGTACAAAACAGGAAAATTAGGCTCAAAAATGGTTTCAAACAAACCGTTATCCACCGTGAAAAATTCTTTAATCTTCATCTTTGTTTTCCTTTTCCTCTTCTGTTTCTTCTGTTTCTTCTGTTTCTGTTTCCGTTTCTTCTGTTTCTTGCGTTTCTTCTGTTTCTGTTTCCGTTTCTTCTGTTTCTTGCGTTTCTTCCGTTTCCTCTGTTTCCTCATTTTCGTTTCCGGTTACAGGGTCAACGTCTTCCGTTTCGGTGTGTTCGTGTCCGTCTTCTGTGGATTTGAGTAACGATAAATAGTTTTCGTGTTCAATTTTCCAACTAGACCCCAAAGTAACGGTAATGTCTGTACCGAACATTTCGTTAACTCGCTTAACACCCTCAACACGTTCTGTTAACATTGCATCAACATAAGGCATTAACGCATCAATATTCATTGAAACCTCTTGCGTGTTCAAACGCTCACGTTTCATATTGTAATTTGCGTTCAAACCCAAATCGTTAAACATTGACGCTTTATAGTACTGCAAAAGTTCTATTAACTGCGTTATCTGTTGGTTACTCTGTGTTGGTGGTGTTTGCATATTAACACCTTTGAAAAACGCATTTTCACCAATTACCGAGAAATCACCGTCCAAAATCTTTTTGAGGAAAGATTCTGCACTCTGTTTCGTCTTATCATCACTAGCCGAAATAAGCATAGTGATTCTAGTTAAAACGCTAGTCATATTTAAAGTAATAACTGCGTCTGTGTAAAGTACACCATATTTCCCGACAACAGGGAGAATCGAATCCGCAAACGGTGTGTTATTGATAACTACAATATCTTTTCCGATATTGTATGTTTTATCCAACTTTAACCACGGATTTGCGACAATAAAATCTTTTCCCCTGTAATACGCATCACATTCACCACCCCTGTTTCCCTGTAGTGCATACAGTTCACCGTTAACTTTTGCAATTCCTACATTTCCACTAGTTTGCAGAATCTTTTCAAGTTCTACCTGTGGAATCGAATCGGGTAAACCTGTGTACACAAACATCTTTGAGGTCATACAAAGAACTCGCTGAAAGAACGTGTCCAAAGCTGTATCTTTGTCTTTGACCTGTGTTTGATACAAGTTATAAAGATTCTCTTTTTTCATTACTTCACAAGTGTTTTAATTAATGTACAAAGTTCTGTTAACACCTTAGTGTTACTTTGTACGGTTTCATTTAACTTATCGGTTTCCTGTTGGTGGCGTTCGTTCTGTTTCTCCATATAAAAGAAAAGGGCGATACAGACAGCAACAGGAAAACCCACGTTACTAACTAGCGATACTATTGCGTTTACATCCATATAGCAAATTTTAACTTTGTTATTTAATGGTGCAAAGATAAACAAAATATCTGAAACGACCAAATAAAACAGGGAAAATGTTTCACGTGAAACAATTTTTACCATGTCTTAACATATTTTAAGTAATAATATTACTTCTGCTGCTAGCCATCAAGTAATTACGCACAATTTCTCCGATTTCATTATTTTGGTAAAATACCTTATCGGTGGCAAAATACTTCGTTATCTGAGATTCAACATAACTAGCTGTTGACAATAGTTTGCGTCTGTAGTTTGGTTTTCCATTCATACAAAGTGAATAAATCAAACTATTCTCTGTATCTTTTATCGGTGTTGTCTTATTGTGGATATACATAAAGTTATTAACACCATCTGACGTTTCAACCTGTATTATATTACCCTGTAATGTCATTTCGTTAAACTGTATGTAGAAAACGAAAAGCACATCTTTCGGGGTATATTTCACGGGTAAATGAGGATAAACAGCGAGTTCCCATTTACCGCCTGTAATCATCTGCAAATTCTGATTATCGAAACAGAAATATTTGTTACTCGCTTTTTGCTTAACAATAGTACTACAATACTCTACAGCCACGGTTGCACCGTGTTCACCGAATTTATAAATATCTATTGTGCCCTGTTCCATCACTCGCACCTGTTTCAATCCCATTTCTGTAAAATAGGGACAAAATTGATTTACTGTGTTACCCAACATAAAAACCTTAACATCATTACGTTGTCTTATGATAGTACTCAACAGGTTCATATACAACATAAATTCATCGGGTAAATAATAACGTCTTGTCAAAAACTCATCGAAAACAATAGTAGTTATATTAGGGTAACTACTACTTTTTTCGTGTTCCTGTTCTGACAGACAGAAACCAAAACAGAACGGTACGTTATCGGGTACACGTTTCTTTGTTTCGGGGTCATAGCTTGAAAGAAACCATTTGCCTGAAACGTAAAAGACTTCGTTAAATTTACCGTTTGTAAGTTCTTCGATAACACCGTTTGAAACGTGATTTGCAAACAAACTTTCTGCACGTTTGCCCCTTAAATCTTCACGCCATCTACGAATATACGCCATTTGTTTTCCTGTGCGCAAATATTCTTTGATTCCATAAAGTAAGGTTGCATAAGTCTTACCATTTGAACGTTCACCAAAGATAACGTTATAATCTGCGTTCTTTGCTAAGATTCTAGACAAAGAATAAAATTTCGGTGTTTCCACCTTTTCTTTCTTCTGCTTCATATTATTCTTTCTTTAATCTGATTCCCATTAAATAATTTATATAAAGTACTGACAGGCTCAAAGTGTACCCTGTAGGCTCTAAATGAACACCCGTTTTTGTGTCATAAGTAGAAACCGTACCCAGATAATCGGTGATAGTTCCGCTTTGTTCATAATCTACGTATGTGTGTATATTCTTACCTGTTGCAGACGGTGGAATGTCTAAGTAATTAGTGAAAGCGTCAAAGATTCCGTTTTCCCCAAATGTTTCTAACATATAGGGTATAGCAGATTTCTTGTTAACACCCGATACCGTCAAACTGTAATCGTAATCTTTACCGTTTACCGTCAACGCTCCTTTTTCCTGTACCATATAACGTTTTGCACCCAAAGTTTTAAAACGTGTATAACGTCCCTCATAGTCCCAAACGCCCAAAGGTTTTGCGATTCCCTTAATCGTGACAGGCTCAACCTTTTCAAACGGTATTTTGTGAAACTTACAGGCTGCACGTAATTTTTGCTGTGCCAAATCGTTATAGGCTTTGAAATACTCTTTGTGGTCTTCACCGTTCTTGATTTTAACGCTGTCTGTATCACTGTAGATGTAATCGTCACCGCATTCTAGAATACCTGTAAAAAGATTCCTACGTGCATAGGCTGTTACATATATACCCCACGGATAGAAAAGAAAACGGTTTTTGCTGTCATTGTATTTGTTAAGTACTTCTAAGCGTTTTTCACCTGTTAAATGCTCGACGTCCCACGTTTCACCATCACAGACGATTTCATCACGCAAAGGGTTTGTTACACTCATACCGTAACAGCTGTTTAGCATTTCTTTGCTATTCAAATACTCTACTTCTTTGCCCTTAACCCCTTTTAGTTTCGTTTTCATTTCATACAGGTGCAAAATGGATTTAATAAACTCTGTTGGCAAATATTCTTTGCGGTAACAAATCATTTTGCCGATTCTCACAGATTCCCACATATAGAACTGTGAAAACACCCTGTAATCTATTTCGGTTATAGTCATACAGATTTTACTAGCACAAACCAAACGACCGTTATTTTCTGATACGTTTTCTTTTACGAAACACTTACTAACAGATATTGGATTTTCATTATCTGATTTTGCAAAGATATTCGTAAATTCCACGTCAAAGACACAGCAATATTTTGATGTTATAAACTCAAATTGTTTCATAGACTTAACAGGAACGAAAACACCTGTACTCATCGGAAATTTTTCGCTTACCATCACATAGGGGTAACTACTTGTAAAATCGTAACTATCTACGTTTTCTATAACTTCATCTGTGTGCTTTGCGTTTGCGTGTGTGAAACCTCCCGAAAAGGCTCTTTGTAGCATTTCAAATTCTTCCATACCTGTTATATTTAAGTTATGGATTTTATCCAAATACTTAAAATTTTGTACGGTTTTACCTGTTTCGGGGTCTGTTGTCCTAAAACACACAGAACGGCAATATTTACGCACAAAACCCGTCTTTGTTATCGGTAAATGGGTAATGTTTTTGTATTGTTCGATAAGTTCCTGTATATAACACATAACTACTTTAATATCGTTCAAACAATAACCCATTTCTTTTTGTGTCAACGGTGTTTTGCTGTGACGTAACAGGCTGTAATCTAAATCACCGACCAACTTTTCACATTTATATTTGTGTAATTGTTCACCTAACTTTGCGAGTGAATAACCCGATAACAGATAACTACATCTAAACTCTATTCCGTTTTCTGTGATTCCGTAAATAGGTTTCCTAAGGTCTATTGAAAAAACCTTTGACCACTGCAATAACTCTCTGAAAAATTGGAACTCATAAGCCAAATTGTGAACGTATATAATAATACGTTTCTTTTCAGACAGGTTTAAAACGTCTGATAATGTATCTAGCATAGTTATAAATTCGTCCCACGTTCTACCTATTACGCAATAACCGTTAATACCAAATTGCCAAACGTACATTAAAGAACACTTTTCCATTTTTGTTTGTTTACCGCCCAATTTTATATAACGGTCATAGGTATAAGTTTCACCGTCCGCATCACGGTAAAAAGATGTAGTTTCTATATCGAAAGATACAGGAACGTTTAAAAACTTTTCGCCCTTATTGTTTCCTGTAAAATTCTTATCGTTCACAGCCAAAGACAAAACTTTTGTAATATCTTTCGGAGTGAACGTTTCTGTATGTAGTGCAAAGGGAATTTTATTCATTATAAACCAAATTTTTTAAATTCGTCTAATATACGCTTTAACGGTTCATCTGTATTATAGGAATCCACGTCATTAATAAATGCTTCTGCGTTTGGGTCATTGCCTATTTGCTCTAAGGCATCATCTAAGGCATTTTCAATTTTTACCGCATCATCTTCGATTTGGTCTGAAACGTCTTTGGATTCCTGCTCTAGTTCGCCTGTGAAATCTTTATATTGCATTAAGTACTGTTCCAAAAAACGCTCATCTGAAACACTTGCAATTTTACCCATTAACTTATCTTGCATAAGGGCAAAACTTTTATCGTCCAAATCGTAGGCTTTTTTCAAGTGTTCGGCATATTCTTTTGTACCTGTTGCAGTAGATGTTGGCTGACGTAAAAAAGAAACCGCTTTTGAGTACTCAATCTTTAAATCTTCCCAACTGTTACGCATAGAGAATTTTGTGAAACCTGTTATATTACCTTTGTTAAGGGCAACAACAGCGGGCGAAACGATACCCGATTTTTCAACGTTCTGTATGCGTCTATTTGCCTGCTGAAATACACGTGCAATCTCTTTACGCAAATATCCACGTGACTCTACAGCAGTTAATATTTGCTTATCTAATTGCACTTTACTTGTAAGTGCAAAGGTTTTGTTTGTAAACCCTATAGGATTCTGTTTAGCCATTTTAAAGAAAGATTTAAATTAAACAAAGACAGGGGCAAACAAAAATCAATTTGCCGCCCCTGTGAAACCAACCTTACACTAACTACTACTTATCAACGAATGTGATACCGTAACATTTCTTTGCGTGCGATTCATATTCGTAAATAGTATAGCCAACTTTATTGGCTTTAATCGCATCTACTGCGTCTCTGTTAGCGAGAATCTCTCGCACCGTGTCGCCTGTGAACTGTGGTAAGTTCACTAAACGCTTATTCTCAGCGTCAATAATCACAGGTGAATCGCCCAACTGTGATTTGTGAACGTACATACCATTGATAGGGTGTACCACATCACCGCCGCCATCTTTCTCGCTGTTGTAGATGTCTGTTAACTTAACAAATGGAAAATCTGTTGTATCGATTCCAAAGCTAGTCTTATTGAAAGTACTAGCAAAACTAAAACCTTCTGGCATAACTTTATAAATTATTTAACGTTAAACTTCGTGTTACCTGTATGTGAAGTTACTTAACTTCGTTCATACCGTTTGCAGCTGCAAATTCATTCAACCACTTCTTAAAACGGTTCAACTTGATAACCGCCTTATCATCTTTGGCAACCTCATTACTAGTCATCAAAGCGTTAACACTTGTAATACAGTTAAAAACTGTCTCATTAAAATTTTCACTCATAATTACCTTAATTTAAATTGTTAAACTTATATTGTTTCTAAAACTGCTGCAAAGATACTGCATTTTTGTGAAACCACCAAATTTTTTCTGTTAAGAAATCTTAAAGAATAAAATTAATATCTGTTAACATTTCGTTTCACGTGAAACATTAA
>ERZ791575.851-NODE-851-length-12028-cov-2.173891_pt1 | contig 12028 bp, 10 predicted proteins | sample MGYA00509970_ERZ791575 | MGnify/ENA primary metagenome ERZ791575 (study PRJEB30046, sample SAMN00791935) | human gut metagenome | study: EMG produced TPA metagenomics assembly of the A metagenome-wide association study of gut microbiota in type 2... | reverse complement strand
ATTCTTACTCCCGATGGTAAGCCTGCTGATGATTTTACAGGAACGGTTCATGCATGGTTGGGGTGGACGGCACAGGTGCAGTTCCTGCCCGCATTGCTTGCGTTGAATATAAGTGTCGTAGTACTGTTGGTGCTGCTCACACTGCTTGCCGGGCGGGTATATTGTTCGGTCATCTGTCCGTTGGGCGTATTTCAGGACATTGTATCCTGGATAAGCGGCCAACGTAAAAAGAAGAAATACCGTTTTTCCTATTCGCCTGAAATTAAATGGTTACGCTACGGAATGCTTGGCCTGTTCGTCATTGCGCTTACGGCCGGTATCGGTTCTTTCGTGGCATTGCTGGCTCCTTACAGTTCCTATGGACGTATCGCTGCCAATCTGTTTGCTCCGGTATACCGTTGGGGAAACAACTTGCTTGCCTGGTTTGCCGAGCGTGCCGACAGCTATGCCTTTTATGAAACGGAGGTATGGATGAAAAGCCTGCCGACATTCATCATAGCCTCCGTTACTTTTATCGTGCTGATTGTACTTGCATGGCGCAACGGACGCACGTACTGCAACACCATCTGCCCGGTGGGTACGGTATTGGGATTTTTCTCCCGCTTCTCATTGTTCCGTCCTGTGCTTGATGCAGAGAAATGTAAAAATTGCAGTCTGTGCTCACGTCGTTGCAAGGCTGCCTGCATCGACTACAAGAACCATCGCATTGATTACAGCCGGTGTGTAGCGTGCATGGATTGCCTGGAGATCTGCAAGCACGATGCGCTCCACCTGCAGTACCGTTGGAAGAAAATATCCAAGCCGGAACAAATGACAAGTTCCGGGCATGTAGACGCAGCCCGCCGCAGTTTCCTTTCTGCAACAGCCGTGCTTGTCGCCACATCTGCCGTGAAGGCACAGGAGAAGAAAGTGGACGGTGGGCTGGCGGTTATCGAGGACAAGAAGATTCCGGTACGTGCCACACCGATTGTGCCGCCGGGAGCGTGGAACGCACGGCATTTCGCACAACATTGTACCGCATGCCAGTTGTGTGTATCAGCCTGCCCCAACAACGTGCTGCGTCCTTCCACCGAATTGACGAAGCTGATGCAGCCCGAAATGTCTTACGAACGGGGATATTGCCGGCCGGAGTGTACCACCTGTTCCGATGTATGCCCGGCAGGAGCCATCCGTCCGATTACCGTCGAGGAAAAATCATCCACACGTATCGGCCACGCCGTATGGATCAGAAAGAACTGCATACCGTTGACCGATGGAGTGGAATGCGGCAACTGTGCCCGTCATTGCCCTTCGGGAGCGATATTGATGGTTCCGTCAGACACCGATGATGTAAACTCTGTCAGGATACCCGTTGTCAATGCCGAAAGGTGTATAGGGTGCGGCGCATGCGAGAACCTGTGCCCGGCTCGTCCGTTCAGTGCCATCTATGTGGAGGGGCACACGGTGCACAGTGTGATGTAAAATTTATAAATGAAAGACATGAGCTATCAAGAGAATAATAAAAACGGGCTATCCCGGCGCGACTTCCTGAAAATGATGGGAGCTGCCGGAGTGGCGACAGCCGGACTGACGGCTTGTACGGGAACAGGAAAAGACGGGGCATCGACGGTTGCTACCAGAGAAATCCCCACTGACCGGATGACCTACAGAGTCAATCCTACGTCAGGCGACAAGGTATCCCTGTTGGGATTCGGCATGATGCGACTGCCTTCCGTAGGCGGACGCAGCGCCCGCGAGGGGAACGAAGAGATAGACCAGGAGATGGTTAATGAGTTGGTAGACTATGCCATCGCTCACGGAGTGAACTATTTTGATACTTCGCCCGCCTATTGCCGGGGTCAATCGGAACACGCTACCGGCATTGCGCTTAGCCGTCATCCGCGTGACACCTATTTCATCGCTACCAAACTGTCCAATTTTTCTCCAGCCACATGGAGCCGTGAAGCCTCCATCACCATGTACCGCAATTCGCTGAAAGAATTGCAGGTGGATTATATAGACTATATGCTCCTGCATGGTATAGGCATGGGGGATGGAATGGAGGAGTTTGAGAACCGCTACATGAAGAACGGCATCCTTGACTTCCTGTTGGAAGAACGCAAGGCCGGTCGCATACGTAACCTCGGTTTTTCCTATCATGGTGATGTCAAGGTGTTCGATTACCTCCTTTCAAGGCATGATGAATACAAATGGGATTTCGTGCAGATTCAGTTGAACTATCTGGACTGGAAGTATGCCAAGCAAATCAATCCCCGGAATACCGATGCCGAATATTTATACGGAGAATTGGAGAAACGCGGCATTCCGGTGATTGTTATGGAACCGTTGTTGGGCGGACGCCTGTCCAACGTGCCGAGCACGATTGTAGCCCGGCTCAAGCAGCGCGAACCGGAAATGAGTGTGGCTTCGTGGGCGTTCCGTTTCGCCGGAAGCCTGCCCGGTGTGCATACCGTATTGAGCGGCATGACGCGTATGGAGCATCTGCAGGATAACCTCCGCACCTATGCTCCTTTGAAACCGCTGACGGAGGACGATTTCGGCTTCCTGCAAGAGACGGCCACACGAATGATGCAGTTCGAAACCATTCCATGTAACGACTGCAAATATTGTATGCCGTGTCCGTATGGTCTCGATATTCCGGCCATCCTGCTCCATTACAACAAATGCCTGAACGAAGGCAATATCCCGGAGAGTATGCTGGATGAAAATTACCGCAAGGCACGTAGGGCCTATCTGGTAGGCTATGACAGGAGTGTCCCGAAATTGCGCCAGGCGAACCATTGCATCGGATGCAACCAGTGCAGCGTTCACTGCCCGCAGCGCATTGACATTCCCAAAGAACTGCATCGGATAGATGCATACATCGAACGGCTGAAACAGGAAATATAAACTAATCTCCTATTGAAAAATGAAAGATTTTATTTTCAGAAATGATACGAAACTTTTCTTCCGCAATGATATTCGGGAGACTATTCTTAGTGTGGCCGAAGGCCATAAAATCATGTTCGTTTACGGAAGCGGTTCCGTAAAACAAAACGGATGCTATAGCGATATTGTACAGACTTTGAGTGAAGCCTGCATCCCTTTCATGGAATATGGAAACTCTTCACGCGAGTTTGCCCGTATACAGGAGGGTATCCGGTTGGCCAAAGCCAACGGCGTTACAATGATTATCGGTGCCGGAGGAGCCAGCGTGATGGATAGTGCCAAACTGATGGCTTTCGGTTTTTATCACGAATCGGATCTTTGGGAATACGTGAAAGGGAAACAACCTTACGGACTGGAAAGGCTTCCGCTCGCCTTGATTCCTACCTATCCGTCCAGTGGTTCCGAAAACGGGCTGGGTGCGGTGTCTGTCGATTCGAGAACCGGGGATTTTGGAACAGCTTACGGCATAGCTGCCGATTATGCAATTCTTTGTCCCAGATATTCCCTGACCTTGAATAAGGAAATGACCACCTATACAGGACTTGTCACCTTGGTACAGCTCTCAGCCTGTGTACTTGGCGATAAAAACAAAATGTCTTACGATGCCGGTATTTCTTACATAAAGAATGTTCTTGAAGCCACCCGGACATTGCAACAACATCCGGATGACCTTGATGCAAGGGGCATCATCATGATGGGAGCTTCTCTTTCTACTTCTTCCCGAATCGGCATCGGCAAAGAGGAAAGTTTCGCCTACGACATTTACGAACTGGAATTCCTGCCGGAAAAATTATTCGGCAGCCCGTATCGCAGAAGTCTGACGGCCGTTTTCCCGAGATTCCTTTGTGCTATGGGAAAACATCATCCAAAGGAGGTGGAAAAATATTATCTCGACGCATTCGGTTTCGACTCGTCTATAGAAGACTCTTCCCGAAAACTGATTGAATTGTTTTCCAATCTTGGCATTGAGATGTTCTATGACGGTCAAATAACCCGTAATCAAGTTGACTGCATCCCATGTCATACGGAATTGGACAGGGAGGAAATTTTTGATATCATAAACTCACTCATACAATAATTCAGAAAGAAAAAATATGTATTACAGAACATTAGGATTAAGTGGACTAAGGGTTTCCGCAGTCGGGTTGGGATGCATGGGCATGAGCCATGCATACGGTGCACCTGCCGACAAGCGCGAGATGGCAGAACTGCTGGCTGATGCCGTTGAGATGGGCTATACTTTTTTCGACACGGCCGAAGTTTATGGTACGCCCGACCGTCCGCATGATAATGAGGAACTGTTGGGCAAGGCTCTGCGACCGTTCCGTGACCACATCGTCATTGCCACGAAGTTTGGCCTGACCTTCGATGCACCTCATGCGGCTGGACCGCACGCCCTTATTCCCGATTCGCAACCGACAACCATCCGGCGATCGGTAGAGGACTCGCTCCGCCGCTTGTATACCGACCGCATCGACCTCTATTATCAGCACCGTATCGATCCGAAAGTTGAACCGGAAGAGGTAGCAGGCGTAATGGCAGACTTGATCCGTGAGGGTAAAATCCTGCACTGGGGCATTTCGGAGGCAAACGAAGAATATCTTCGTCGTGCCCACAAAGTTTGTCCTGTCACAGCCGTACAGAACCGATATTCGATGATGGCACGCAGCCATGAAGAACTGTTTCCTGTGCTTGAAGAATTAGGTATCGGCTTTGTTGCTTTTTCACCACTGGCCAACGGGCTGCTGACCGACTGTTATACGGCAGACACGAAATTTGACGCTGCAACCGATTATAGGGCCTCGATGCCGCAGTTCCGCAGGGAAAGTTTCGAGCAGAACCGTTCGTTGTTCGCCCTGATCGGCAATCTGGCGGAGGAACATCACGCTACCCCGTCGCAGATAGCACTGGCGTGGATGATGAACAAACGGCCGTGGATTGTTCCTATTCCCGGAACACGCCGATTGTGCCGATTGAAAGAGAACATCGGAGCAGCCGATATCCGCCTGAATGCCGAACAGGTACAGGCTATTGACGCTGCTCTTGTAGCCATGCCGATGAGCGAAGTGTTCGGAGGCTCACCTATAAAGCAATAATTTATGAAACCGAAAATAATATGTCACATCATGAGTTCCGTCGACGGGCGTTTGCTCAACGACCGATGGACGGAGCCGTATGACGGTACACCTGCCTCGGCTCTGTTGCAGGTCTATGCCTCAATCGGCCGTGAATTGGGTACGGACGCGTGGATGTTCGGAAAGAATACCATCCGTGCGATATTTCCCTATAAATGGAGCATCGACGGACATACCGTACCGTCGGATTATCCTGCCATATTCATCGGTGAGCGCCGTTCGGAGCGTATGTTTATCGTTGCTGATCCGGATGCCGATATCTTCTTTACCTCCGCAACCGTGAGAAGCGACAATATTCTCGTTATTGTGGGGCGGAATGTAACGGTAGAATACCTCATCCATCTGCGCGAAAAGCGGATTTCTTATCTTATCGTTAATGATGCAACCGACCTTCGGGAAGGGCTCGAAGCTGTCGGACGGGAGTTCGGCATCCGTTGCGTTTCGGTACAGGGAGGCGGCATATTGAATGGTGAGTTGCTTGCCGATGGTTTGATAGATGAATTAAGTCTGGTGGTCTATCCCGGAATAGACGGACTTTCGGGTGTCCCCTCTATCTTCGAATACGTTGGCGGGAAGAGTTCCAATCCGGCCGGTGGACAGAGTTTGCAATTGCTTTCCGCATCGCGGCGGGAACACGGCGTCATGTGGTTGCAATATAGATTTCATAAAACCCGAAACGATGAATAGGATGATACTACACACCATACTGCTTTGTTGTATGTGTATGGCATCTTGCTCGGACAACGAAGAAAACAGGCCGGTATTACCGCCGGATCAGGAGCATGAAGAGCCTGAAACTCCCGATAAACCGCAAAACAACAGCCCTTTGACGACATCCAGCACTGTAAGAGATGTTATAGAGCATGAGGCGTTCTCAGGCTTCGGACAATTTATTCTGCCTGCCGAACGGAGTTATGACAACAATATGAGGCTTGCGGATGTGGCAAGGCTGTTACCGTTCCACAACTATGTGACGGGCGAGCGTGCCGTGGAAACCATCAATAAGATGATAGACTATGTAAGTGATGGTAATCGGCTTTTTTACGACATTTATTCCGATGCGGAGAAGCGGGCGGATTCGCGCAAGAACAATACGGGGTTGTTCTTTTTCCGTGGCAAACCGGGCAGGCCGTTCGCCATCGTTTGTCCAGGAGGTGGATTTTCATACGTGGGAGCCATCCACGAAGGTTTTCCGCTTGCCATCGCTTTGAGCGAAATGGGATATAATGCCTTTTCAATCCAATACAGGACAGGAGGCGCACAGGTGGCGTGTGAAGACCTTGCACAAGCCATCGACTTCATCATGCGTCATGCGGAAGAGTTGCGGGTGTCTACCGAAAACTATTCGCTGTGGGGCGGCTCGGCAGGCGCAAGAATGGCAGCCTATCTCGGATCTTACTCCACGCAAGGTTTCATTGATGCGGCACATGAGCGTCCGGCAACTGTTGTGATGGGATATACCGGACATTCCGACTATACACGCAACGATCCGCCGACTTACGTGGTAATTGGCGATAACGATGGTATTGCCAGTGCATCTGTCATGCGGCAACGGGTAGAGAATCTTCGAGCGTCAGGTATCGATGCCGAATTCCATCTGTTTCCGAATTTACGGCACGGATTCGGGCTGGGCATCGGGACAAGTGCGGAAGGTTGGGAGAAAAATGCCGTAAAGTTCTGGGAGAAGTATATTTCCCGTAAAAATGGTAGTTCTTACAGAATATAGTGTAAAGAGTGTGCAGTCGTCCATTTTTACCTTTGCAATGGATTTGTAAAACAATATAAACAAGTAAATATGAAAAAGATAATAACAGCTGTTTTGTGTGCGACAATAGCTGTAAGCAGTACCTTAAATGCACAGGAAACAATGAAAGAGAACAAAGCATTTGCCGTGGCTGATATGTCGAATTTCAAGAGCCACAATAGTAACCCGTGGGGATTGGTCTATGCCGATGCCCTTACGGAGAACAAGGAAGGGGCAGTGAACATCCATCCCATTACCTATAATCTGAACGGGTTGAAAATCGCCGCCAACGTCTATACACCCACCGGCTACGACCCCAAGAAAAGTTATCCGGCACTCGTGGTAGCTCATCCGAACGGAGGCGTAAAGGAGCAGGTCGCCGGACTTTACAGTCAGCGTATGGCCGAAGCGGGCTACATCTGTCTGGCGTTCGATGCCTCTTATCAGGGGGCCAGCGAGGGAGAGCCACGCAATACAGACAAGCCCGCCCACCGCATCGAAGACATTCGCCGTGCCGCCGACATCTTGTTGCAATATCCCGGTGTGGATGCTGATAGGCTCGGTATTCTCGGCATCTGCGGCGGTGGCGGCTACACATTGGCAGCGGCACAGACCGACAAGGACGGCAACCGCCTGAATCCGATACGGGTGGACGGACTGGAACAGACGGATGAAAAATCCATCGGCAAACGCCTGCAGGAGATAGCGAAGAACGCCACGACCGGCGGACAGTACAAGCGTGTGGGCGAACTGTACGGCTTCCCCATCAAGGTGGTCAGCGAAAGGACCCTAAAAGAAGGTCTGGAATTTATCGACAACCGCTTTGTCATAGAAGGCAATTACAAGTACACCTACAACAACGGGCATCTGGCAATGGCTGACACACATGCCGCCGCCACGAATTTCCTGAACGCACTGGAAAGGATACCGGGCATCATCGACCAGTACAAGGAAAAGATCGCCACGCTGGAGCGTGAAATCCCGCAGTTGCAGGAGATAGCCGGAAAGACATGGAAGAAGGAGGACGAGCTGAAACAGCTTAAATCAGAACTCGCCGCACTTGACCGCAAGATACAGCTGGAGCTGGCTCCGCCGACGCCGGAAAGCACGGAAGAGAACCGGCAAGGCAGCGAGAAGAAACAGACGGAACAGCAGCCGGAAAGCCCGCACGCGGACTTCGTGCGCAGCCATCTGGTTATCGGAAGACCTGGGCTGACGGAACCGAAGGGCATGAAGCTGTAGTTCCGCATTGCCCGGTAATGACCACGGGCGACTGCCTTTGCATGAAGCGAGGCGGCCGCCCGTACTTTTTTCAATGAAGAAATGTATTACAAGACATCCGTGTTATTTTATGACAATAAAAAAACACTGGCATACAAATGTTTGAAAAGAGAAAATCCGTATCTTCGTAACTGAAACAAAAATGGATGCGTATGTTTACAAACAGGGAAGAAGTATTGGAAAAGGCCTTGCAGGTATTCGCCAAAATGAATTATGAGAAAGCAACCCAGATGGAAATAGCCAAAGCCTGCGGCCTGTCAAAAGCCGGACTGGTGTATTATTTCCCGTTCAAACAGGATTTGTTCGTGGCAGTTGTGGACAAATATGTATTCCATACCCAGCAGTTGGAAAACAAGTTCCAATTTACAGCAGGTTCGTTCCCGGAGTTTATCGACCAGTATATAGCCGGAGTGGAAAGAACCATGAACAACCTCGGACGTCTGCTTGATAACACTAATCCATATGGGTGCAGCTTCAATTTTTACTATTACCATCTGCTGATGCAGGTACGGTTATATTATCCCAATGCGGAAAAGAAAATAGCTGACATATTCAAGCAGAACTACCAGTTATGGGAATCCGCCATCCAAAGGGCAAAAGAGAATGGGGAAATCCGGCAGGACGTGGATGTGGAAGAAGCCGCTTCGATGTTCTGGCAAGTATTTTTCGGTATCTCCTTTGAACAGTCTTTCCTTCAAGGATTGAATATCAAGCAACTGGCAAAAAAACTACATTTCATCTACTCGCTTATTAAAGCCTGAAACCGGGTTTTCAACCAAAACGGTTTCTATATATCCTACAAGTGCAGAGTTTTAACACAATAAAACCGACCAATCAGTTGGTTTTTATATTCCTTTTATTTATATTTGCAGCAATGAGTTTACTTTCAGCAATATGGACAATGTTCAGCGACAGAGAGAAAACATCGTTCTGTACAAAGATAAGAAGGACGGTGCGGACTACATACGGATAGAGTATGCAGGCAATGGAGACATATCTCAGCTGCTCGTCCGGGACGCCGATGTGGAAATGGCAGATAATGGTTCAGCCTACATACCGGCAGCCATTTTCAGACTATCGGATTTCTACGACCGCTACTCCCCGCACGCCTATATTGACTACAGCAGGGTTTATGTAAGGCATCCCAAACCCAAAAGGGAATACACACTGCCGGAAGGCTATCTTGAACTACTGGAGCGGAAACGGTACAGCCCATCGACCATAAAAACCTATCGTGCCTATTTCAGCGACTTTATGGAATACCATAAAGGCCGCAACATCGACCGCCTGAAAGTGGCTGACATCAACAAATATATCCTCTATCTTGTAAACGAAAAGAAAATATCGGTATCGCAGCAGAACATGCGCATCAACGCCATCAAGTTCTACTACGAGCAGGTAAAGGGCGGACAGCGCCAATACTATGGCGGCATTACCCGCGCGAAGGAATACAAGTCACTGCCCGAAGTGCTGAGCCGTAATGAGGTGGCCCGTATCCTCGCGTGCCTGTCGAACCGGAAGCACCGCTGCATGATTTCATTGATATACTCAGCCGGATTACGGCGGAGCGAGCTGCTGAACCTCACCCCGAAGGACATCATAAGCGAAAGGATGCTTGTGCGTATCATGGGCAAAGGACGAAAATGCCGGTATTCGCTGCTGTCGGAAAAGTTGCTGAAGGATCTGAGGGAATATTTCAAGGAGTACCGTCCGCAGAAATGGCTGTTCGAGGGAGAGACACCCGGAGAACAGTATTCCGCAAGTGCGCTGGTAAAGATACTGAAAGAAGCCGCCAGCCGTGCCGGAATCAAGCACCGGGTACATGTACACATGCTTCGCCATTCGTTTGCCACCCACCTGCTGGAGCAAGGAACAGACCTGAGAACCATACAGGAACTGCTGGGGCATAATGACATCAAGACCACCTCAATCTATCTTCATGTGACGAGCGCACACAAGTCAAGCATACCCAATCCGCTTGATTCACTGGATGATTCATAGGGTGCAGCTATTAGAGATCAGGAAACACACCTGCCGGGTGTCGGTTATCGAAATATCCTATACCTAAAGGTGCATTTATAAACAAATTAGATGCAATTCTTGAAAGAATAGCAGAAAAATAATGTTAAAAATAGAAATTCAATAACAAAATGGAATATAAGGATTACATAGAAACAACCATTGTCCTTTACGGAGACTTTGACATACAAGACAATAGCCAATGGGAAGAATGGCTCCGGTCCATGAACGGATATATGGAAAAGCTATGTTGTCCACCCACTCATTTTGCAGTACACAGCGAGAATGTATTCACTTCACTCCAAATAATCCCCATACGGGAATACCATAAAAAAACGGACAAGGCTTTCCTTGACGATAACGGAATCAACCACATGGAACTCATGCAACTGCCGGACAAGTTTGAGTTTGCGATGTATGACTATGTTGCCAGGGGATGCCGGATAAAGGACAGGATTATGGATGAAGCAAACATTCACCTGAGCCTGCCAAATGACCTGTTCCTGAAGATAGATCAGGACGAGTTTATTGAGGAACAGAAAAAATACATAACTTTCAGGCATGGAGAAATCTTCACTCTCACAAATGACGAGCAACCGTTTTTCTATGTTACCGGATTGAAAGACGAGGAAGATTTTGAAACGCTGTCTGTCATAAAAAGATTCTGACATGGAAAAAAGGCATGTACATAAGGAAATCCCAAGCGAGGAACGGAAATTTCGGCTGGCGGACTTTATCCGGCTGAACTGGGAGAAGTATGCCGAACATCCGACCGAACCTATCCGACCGGAACAATACAAGGCGGTCAATGCCATCCGCGTGTGCCGGACAGCCGCCCTGGGGGTTGATACCTATGTCTGTCCTGAATGTGGCGAGGTAAGCGAGATATACCATAGCTGCAAGAACCGCTTCTGTCCCACCTGTAGCTGGAGGGATACCATGCTGTGGGCGGAAAGGGTAAAGAGACGGATGCTCAACATACCGCACCGCCATGTGGTAATGACACTCCCGCATATTCTGAACCCGTTAATCAAACGCAATGGCAAAGAACTTCTGAACGTGCTGATGAAAACCTCGGCTGAAACGATGAAGGACTGGATTGAAAGCAAATACTCCCTGAAAGCCGGTATCATATCAGTGCTGCATACGTTTGGCGAGAAAAAGAACTACCACGTCCATGTCCACATGATCGTCACGTGGGGAGGCATCCACAAAAGCACGGGAGAACTGGTCGAAATCCAATCCCCTTATGTCAGGGTCAGCTTCCTGCAAAAGAAGTTCAGGGAGAAATTCAGGGAAAGCCTGAACTTCTTGTATGAACACGGGATGTTGAAGCATGATTTCCGCAACGAGGAAGAGTTTGCTGATTTCAAGCGTGCCATGTACCGCAGCTGTTGGGCCATCAACCTTGAACCGCCCATGAAAATACCTTCCCAAGTGATTTGCTATATCGGAAGGTATTCCAAAAGGGCTTGCCTGAGTGAATACAAAATTACAGCGATGGAAGGAGAATACATCAGTTTCCGCTACAAGGATTACCGCAGTTCTCCCGACAAGCATAACCCGGAGGAAAAAATTCTCACGTTGCATTACAGTGAGTTTTTCCCCAGACTGCTGCAACACGTTCCCCTTCCATATTTTCGGATAGTAAGGTATTACGGAGTGTACTCACATAAAAGTACTGTCCCGGAAGAATACCTGTACCAGGAAGATACGGAAGAACCTTGCGCTGACATGATGGAAAATGAATCGGAATATGAAAACCCGTATTATTGTAAACCCTGCCAGCGATACAAGATATACCATTGCACGACACTTGTCCGCCATGGAACAAACAGTAAAGAACCGGAATGCCTGGTGTTCCAAAGGCCGGAACTTGTCAAGCGAAAGGTCGCATAAAAATAACAGTAGAGGGATAACT
>ERZ791575.850-NODE-850-length-12028-cov-2.352877_pt1 | contig 12028 bp, 8 predicted proteins | sample MGYA00509970_ERZ791575 | MGnify/ENA primary metagenome ERZ791575 (study PRJEB30046, sample SAMN00791935) | human gut metagenome | study: EMG produced TPA metagenomics assembly of the A metagenome-wide association study of gut microbiota in type 2... | reverse complement strand
ATAGATAATGTAAACTGGCTTATCATCCATTTCCGTTATATCCCGTTCTACACCAGATTCGTCTACATATTTGACTTTTATATAAGCTGAAAAGCTTTCTCCTTTTCCGCCATTTCCATTTTCTGAATCGACAAACAGATAGCTTGTTGACTTGCTCATATCCAAGTTGTTACCTAAATAATAGCCTCGCTTCATATAATATTTTGAATTGTCCTTATATATTGCTAACGCAAAACGATAATCAGGTTCATTTGTATCCGATACCACACACATCTTACCCTTTGCGTTCTGTTGCAATTCCGATAAGGCATTTTCAAACTTTGTAGATGCTTCTCTTGCCCTTGCATTATGAATGATCGTAATCGTAACCATAGAAACACCCGTCATAACTACTATAATTGCAAGCACAATTATCAACTCGATTAGTGAGTAGCCCTTGTTCTCTTTCATAAATCGTCTCTTCTCCATAGGCCACCTCTCTATTCTACATTCTTCATCCAGTTTGCAAAGCTGACAACGTCAGTATAATCAATCTTATCAATTGACTTTGCCTCTGTGGACGCATCGGATGAAGTTGCATCATCTTCTGCCGGCTCATATCCCCGGAACAAATTTAACAGGAGTTTTGAATTATCATCACCTGTCAGAAGGCACTCTCGAAGAACTGCTCGACAAATCTCTGCTGATGCAGCGATTGTCTTTACATTTCCATTCACATAAACCTTTCCACCGGCAATAATAACGCCCTCAAAATCGGTAACTCCATTTTCTGAAGTTGAATCAAAATACACATCACCCTTTGTGATTACAACACCTCGAACTTCTCCCTTATCTTCCTTCTTAGCCTTAACAACTATGTCATCATTGCTAACCCATACAGAATATCCAGAAGCAAGATCTAATACACTCTTTCCTGCATCACTACCTGAAATATTTGGTGTAATATTAGTGTCTTTTGTAATCAATGACATATCGAGGAATTTATTCAACGGTGTAATACTTGCATCACCAAAATCCTCATCATTTACAAGTGCCTTAATGTAATTCTTCTCTACCTCATTGTTAGATAATGTTGTGGAATCCAAAGCTGGATCCTTGCTATAATGTCCAAGATTCCACTTTACATAATCATATTCCATTTCCAGATCATTGGATAACTGATATGCGTCTGTGTACTTTGTTTCTTTTCCATTTGCATCAACAGATCCTTCCCACTGATTGCCTGCATCCATGTCTTTCAGGCTATCCGATGTCAACAAGCTTGTCAACGCATCGGTATTATCACCTCTTACAATACTGAACGTTGTATCCTGCTTTGTTGTAATAGCACCACTTGAATAGATACTAACTGTACTATCCAAATCTGAATCTGGAAGAACAATATTTCCTGCGTCGAAATCCTCATAATCGCCAATATCTACAAGATATTCTGCAATTACACTATCTACAAGGCCTCTCTTATCTTCTGCATTTACATATGTTCTGTGCTTTTCCAGTTCTGCTGAATAATCCTCAATAAACCCTGCTGCAAAATACTGTGCAGATGGGAATTCATTTAACCATGCATCATACTGTGCACTTGTCATATTCCCTGCCATCACTCTTGCACGATATAATTTCTCTGTCTGCATATATGCAGTCTCGAAATCATAATAATAATATTTCTTACCAGATACTTCCTGCAGCACACATGGTACATTGCCATCAAACTGATCACTTGGGAAATACTTTTCAAACAGATCACTTCCCTTTAATGTAGGTGGAAGTTCGGCCAGATAATATCCCAAAGACTCGCCATTCTTATTCTTTGCAAGTTTCGGTATACCATTGCTAGTTACCGGGATATATGCCTGCTGGTTACTCTTTACAGAAATACTCTCACCCATCTTATAATCCCGAATCGTCGTTGTCTTGTTATCCTCTGTACGAAGTTCTTTTGGCATCTCCGGATTATAATCAGTCGGATGATATGCATATGTATCCTTTACTGTGTTAACCACTTCATCGCCATCACGAACTGTATCTTCCACTGTGTTGACATCTTTTGACAACTCAATATAGGTACGTCCCGCAAGGAACAATGTCTTTGTCTGTGCCAGATTTAAAGTCGACTGTTCACCATTTACAATAATCGCACTACTGTTATAATGTCCACGATTCTCTGTTTTTGTCTTTCCATTAGATGTTACTTCTATCTGGAAGTTTTTCGCATCAACAACCGGTGTGAATTTACGATCATCTTTTTCTGTACTGTCACCATATCCAAAATAGTCACCTGAAAGCTGGAATGTAGATCCGGATGCATTCAGTTCCGTATCATCTTTCACGTATAAATCCGCTTTCATAATAGCATCTGCTCCCTTATAGGTTACCTTCTTTGTAGTAGTATCCTTGGTTACTTTGCTATATCCATCAAGAACAATGTTATCAGTCCATACCTCTGACTTTGCAGTCTGGCTTCCGTTCTTTCCATAAATCGAAAGAGAACCATTATCCATAACTGCCATTGTACCAGGTACAATAACTGTATCTGCCATAATAGATACCTGAGATCCATTTACATAGAATCCTGAGTATCGACTCTTCATTGTTACACCATCATAATAATCATTTCGTCCAGCAACCTCATTCTTACCTGTCTGGGTTGCATTCTTATTATAATATGTATAATCAACGGATGTCTTTTCACCCTTTGCACTCTTAGAAGTAACACTTCCATGTGTATAAAGTTTTGCAATATCTACAACTTCTCCATCCTTCTGTTCAACATTGTATGTTCCAGAAGAAAGTGTTTTCTTTGAGTCATCAACATCATCACTCCATGTACTCTCATTGTACTGTTTATTGTAATAATCTGATGCTGCATATACATTACCTGCAATCGTAAGAGGAACTGTTGGCTGATTTACCTCAATTCCCATATCTGCAACCATTGCATACTTGAAAATGTTTGGATCATCATTTTCCATAGAATCAAATAATACAGAAAAATCTGGATCACCAACAACAATATCTGTTGTAATACTCTGAGTATATACGCCATTCGCAGAAGAACGATTGTATTCCTGTGTACGACTCAACTTCAGATTCTTTATAATCTTACCAACTTTATTATTGTCATCATCCAGATAATCTACTACCTGAATCCGGCTTGCATCCAAAACAACTGAATCGTTTGAAATGTAGGATGCCAGCTTGCTTGATAATTCATCTAAGCTTACCTTGAAAAATGGATTGTTCTGCAACTGATGATAGAACTCTTTTGAGAACATCTTCTGTGCTTCATCCTGTGATTTTGTTACATAACGACCTTTCACAAGATCATACTCTACCATATTTTCTACTGTATACACATATGCTGTTTTCAAGTCCTCTACTGTCTGTGAACCAACGCCTGCATAAATCTCATTCAGTGCCTGCTCCACATAATAAAAGTTATCTCTTGAATTCAGTTCTTCCAGCTTCAAGCGATATGACTGTACCGCTGCTGCAAGCAATGCTCCTACTATTATACCGATAAACGCTACCGATACAACAACCATTACAATACTGGAGCCTGCGTTACTTTTTAGCTTTTTTAAAATTTGTTTGATTTTCTTCAACTAATTAGCCCCCTTTGCTCCAGATAACCGAACTGTATTCAAATTCTCCTTGTCCGGTGTTAATTTAACTGTTACTGTATACAAACGCTCTGCCTCTCTTGTATCTTCACTCAATGTATACAGAACTTTCATACTGCCATTTGTTACACTTCCATCGCTCTGCTTTATATTCGTTGTATATTTCTGTCCTAATTCATACTTCAAATACTTTGCAGCCATAGCATCTTCTACTGAACTTCTTGATTCCTTCTCGCCCTTTACATAATCAAAGGTTCCGCCGAATGCGTCTGATACAAACTGTGCATCTGCACTTCCTTCTTCATATCCATTTACATCCAGATTCGTAAATACATAAACACGATCCATCGCATCTGTATCTAATACATTACCATCACTATCCAGAGAAAGTGCTGTATTTGAGTTCTTGCTTGCAAGATGAATCTTTACTTTCTGTGTCTTTGCCTTATCTGTATAATATGTATAATACTCTTCCTTAGAATCTGGTGTACCATCGCCATCAGTATCTACCATCTTATAGTAGTTATCAATATTAGCATCATAATTCTGCTGGTCTTTATACGGCTTATACAAATAAACCTTACATTCATCTACATAATTGTCAAACAAAATATAATCATTTGTCTGATAAATTGCATTCTTAGAATTTGCTCCCGAAATACAATATGGCTGATACTCAAAATAAATTTCTGGTGGTTCTTTGGTAAAGAATTTCTGACTAAATACAGTAAAGCTTACCATATCGTGGAAATCACTTTTTTTCTCACCCTTTACAACCAGGCTGTAATTATAATCATAATAAACATCTACCTTTACGATATAACAATCCTTACCGGTTGTACTGTCAACTGCCTTATCTGCATAGATCTTAATCAGTCTCTTTGAATTATTCATACTGTCCTGTGAAAGAATGGACTCATTATCAACATTCAGCAATGCCTGTTGCCAAGATTCATAGTCAAGCTCTCGCAGATGATCCATTGCCTTTGAAAACAATGCCGAAAACGCTTCCGAGTCAAAACTTGATGTACCACCCATAACTAGTGCAACTGCATTTTTGTCGAGATTATGCATGTTACCAAGATTGACTTCATTCGGGTTCTCTACATAACTTACCGGTGTTCCGTTTGCATTTTTATCTGTACAAACAATTGCTGTAACAAATCCTGCATCATTATACTCTACAATAGAGCCCTCGTTTGTAAGTGTAAATCCTGTTCCAAACTTTCCCAGATCAGCATCCGTCAGATTGTATGCCACCTTGTAATGCTTTGTTGCACTCTCTCCACCATATGCACGTATTTTATTCGACAAGTCATCAAGAACTACAACATTGGAATATACATCCTGTTTTGCTCCAATTTTACGATCATCCAACTTATATTCATATGCTGAATACTTAAGTGTTGAAGTGATTTCCGTTCCGTCTGTATCCAAAAGTCTTACCACCATATCTGTATGAACCGTCGGATCTCCATATTTATCATCCAGTTCTTCCTTCGTTACTGTCTGGAACTCTTCCATTTCATACACGGCTGTCTCATTTGCCTGCTGGAGTGCTTTCGCCTTACGGCTCGTCTCCAGCGTATTGGCAAACTGTTTCAAAATTGGGGTTAACAGGATTGACAATATGGCAACAGCTATGACGATTTCAATTAATGTGAAACCTTTATTATTTGTTTTTGCCATAAACCTCACCCTCTCTTAGTATACCTTAACAGTACCTGTCTTGCTGCCTAAGGCAAATCTAGGAGCGTCATTATCGTCGTCTGCAACCTTCACATATACAGGAACGCTTGTATCATTTGTTACATTCAACTTAATACCATTCTTGTCATCATTATCTACTCTCTTTGATGACTCAACATAGATTGTAAGTTCTGTATCTGTTAACTCGAAAGAATAAGACTCATCACCAAGCTTTACTTCTACCATGTTCTTTCCATCTTCATCTGTAATTGACAGAGCAACTGTCTCAATAGAATTTGCAGTAGAGCTTACCTTGTTGCTGCCTGCACTTACAATAATACCATCTGAGCTATCGCCATTAGCATTGTTCAATCCGATCAAGATATCATGATCATCCTTGATGTCCTGTCCCTGACCACTGTCATGAGAGGATGTAGTAACACTCGGTGCACCTGCGCCACCCTGGAAGATGTTAGATACACCTTCTGGAACATCCACATCCACTGTATCTGCTTCTCTTCCTTCGCCAGATACACAATATGCATTCAAATTAACAGATCCTGAATATGTCTCATCCTGTGAATTGTATGTAATATCAATGGATGAAATATTCATACGGTACTTATATCCCATAATATAATCAATGAAATCCTTAATTCCCTCATAAGAGCCAGTATACTGAATTGGGAATGCAGCTGTCAGACACTGGTAATCTCCTGATGCAACTGCTTCGGTATCTGTATCTTCTGCTGAATCTCCGGTATTAGCTGTAGCAGCAGCGCTTAAGCTGTAATAAGACTCTGGCTCACCAAGACCTACAGATTCAACGCCGAACTGTAAATTTCCCTGATCTTTCTCTACGCCCTTGATGAACATAACTGAGATTTCCTGATCCAATGTTGCTGGGAAATACGCCAGTCTCTCATCGAATTTCTCATTAAATTCCTTTGTCTTCTCCTCATACATCTCACGATCCTGCTGCTTTGCCATCAGTTCGTCATATCTTGTCTGTAATGTATCAACCTCAGACTGGATAGAATCTGCACTATCCATATTATCCTTAAATACATACATATATGTAAGGCCAAGAATTGCCACCGCTACTATAAATAAAATAATCTTAATATTACTTTTGCTCATACTCACCATTCCTCCCTTACTCTGCTTCTGTATCGGTCTCTGCTTCGGTTGTCTGTGCATCATCCGCGCCATCTGTTGCGGCGGCAGGATCCTGCATCATCGGAACATAATTTACTGTAACTGAGAATTCATATGTAACTTCTCCATCGCTATCCTGCTTTGTAATGCTTGCCACATATGCATTATCCACACAGTCAATCGTCTTCAACTGCATGATAAAATCCGCAATTGCATCGTAGCTTGTCGACGTACAAGGCATAGATACGCCATTGTTATCCGATGTAAATCCTGTTACAACTACTGCTGTCGGAATCTTTGCCTCCAGTTCAGAGATAAACTCTCTTGCATTCTCGTTCAACTGGTATGTTGTATAGTACATAGACTCCATATCTGTGTACTTTGCCTGTGCAGCATCATACTCATCGATAATTTGCTCAATATCACTAACTCTTGCAATATCCGCCTCTAACTGATCCCGTTTTTCTGTCACAGTATTCTTCTTATTAATAGAGTAGAATGCCATGCCAGCCGCACCAATTGCCGCAACCGCAACCAACGCGATAAACGGTGTTAAACTTCCTTCCTTCTTTGCAACAGCCTGAACCGCATCCGAAATTTCAAATCCCATAGGTGCAAATGCTGCTCCAATCGGAGTAACAAGATATACAGGATTGTATACCTTCAAGTCGATACTTGGATCAAATTTGATGTTATACAGCGTATCCATGATACGTGTGCTGACATTCAACTGTACCTTGAAGAGTCCGTCAATACCACGAATCAAAGCACCGTCGCCAGTCAGGAATACATCCTCGATTGGCTTGTCCGGATTCTTTGATGCATAGAAATCCATAACACGTCCGATGTTATTGATCAGATAACGGAACGCACCTGTCACTTCGTTATCATCAAAATCAACGGTAATCAAACGATCATTCTGGAGAAGTGTCATTGCTGTTGTTGCATCAACGCCCTTATCATCCATAACAACATTGACAACAGAGTTTGTACCATATGGAACAGTTCTCTGTAACAACAGGTTATCCCCCTGTACGATATTCAATACTGTACTCTCACTACCTAACTGGATAACCATGGTTGTTGTGTTCTGATTTGTCTGTGTCTTGATGAGCTGAAGCATTGCATTTCCGATATAATCCAGCGCAACGACATTCAATCCAGCCATCTGTCCTAAGTCATAATAAGACTTTACCATGTGCTCTGGTGCTGCAACTGCAAGGACACGAAGCTGTTTGTTGTTTTCTTCATCTGTTACTGTCTCAAGCACAGAATGAGAAACAACATAATCTTCTATATTTACAGGGAAATACTCGGATGAGTTTGAATTGATAATTCCTCTGATCTTTTTCTCTGGAACAAACGGTATCATAACCTCTCTGTTTACAATCTTTGTAGATGAAAGAACGAAGATTGCGTTCTTATTATTAATACCGCGAGCCATCAACTGCTGTGTGATTCTTCTCTGGCTCCTTTAACACACCATCTTCATAAGAATCTTCTGGTGTTTCAAAAATGATGATATTATGAATCATCGTCTGCTTTTTCGCTGAAGCAGTCAGCTCAATAATTGTAATACTTTCGTTTGTGATATCAATGGATAACACTTTATTGCTTTTTGCCATTCGTTATAGCCTCCCTCGCTAATCAGTGATTTTTATTTTCGGGCAAAACCGCCCGCATCTTTTACTTATAGGTACCAGCTCACGAGCTGTTCACCCCATATCATCGCTATAATTAAGCCCATAGATAAATATGGACCAAAAGCCAGCTTCCTGCCAGCTTTCTTAATAGCCATCCGTATGAGATGTACCACCGCTCCGATGATACACGCCATGATAAATGCTATAATATTAAGTTTCCAGCCCAATAGTAAGCCGGTTGCTGCCATAAGTTTTATGTCACCGTGTCCAATGCCTCTCCCCTTGGTAACAAGGTAAATAAGAAGTAAAAAACCGCTGACCGCAAACAAACCGATTACATACTGACTCCAATTACCCAAATCGGTAAACAGTCTAACCAGTCCCAAAGTTAGAATAAAAAGTATAAATCCCGTTGGAATTTCCTTTGTGCGCCAGTCAATCACACTCAGCGCTAACAAGGCAGAAGCACACAGGCAATAAAGGAACGTCTCTATTGTAATTCCTTTTGCGAGGAAGAAAATCACATACAATATTCCATTCGTTGCTTCGACAATCGGATACTGTGCCGAGATATGTGCCTTACAATGCCTGCACTTTCCACCTAAAAATAAATAACTAAATAAAGGAATGAGTTCATACCATGATAAGGTATGACCGCATGTCATACAATGAGACCGTTTCAAGGTTATACTTTCTTTTAACGGAATCCGTAATATCAAGACGTTCAAAAAACTGCCGATTACAATTCCATATAACGCAAAAAAAATGCTAAATACTATTGTTACTAACATTGTCCTAACCTTTCCGTCTCATTTTTCAAAGTAAGTTCCGCCTGGCGAATCAGGCGGAACTTTATTAATTTACCTGGTCACGTTGTAACCCTTTTGATTTACTGATATGCACCACATGACTCTGGGCAGATTGGGTATGCTAATGTATAATCGCCAACCTTGTCTGGAGTAGCAGTGAATGTAGGTGTTTCCTTAGGTCCAATCAATACAAATACTGTACCCTTTGCATTGATCAACGCATAAAACGCACCCGGAGTTGCTGTACACTTACTTGCCTTCTCATCCTTGTTTGCTTTCTTGTACTTAAGTTTTGGAGTCTTCTCACCAATATTTGTACCAATTTCTGACTTTGCCAAACCTTCAACATCTGAAACACTTACATCTGTTGGTTTGTCACATCCAGAAATCTCAATTGCCTTTGAGGAGCTTGGTGTAGTTTCATCTGTTGTTTCGCCCGGATTGATCTTGATTACAGTAAGCTTTCCGCTGTTGTTTGTCAGGTAAGCATATACATCCTCATTACCAAGTGCTGTTTCAATAGCTGTCTTAATTGTCTTTGCAGAACTTACATCGTTAGACTTTCTTGACTTATCAATGTAACGAATCAATGCAGGAGCAATAGCACCAGCAAGGATTGCCATGATAGCAATAACGATAATCAGCTCTACGAGTGAGAAACCTTTGTTGTTTGTCTTTTTCATAAATTTACTCTCCTTTTCTTTATATAGTTTTTTATATGATAAAACCGATGTCCTCGCCCAACGGTTTGTATCCAATGTTAATTTAATAATTATCAACTGCGTCGTACATGCTAAGCATTGGACTGTAGATAGCCATTACAATACCACCGACAACAACACCCATGATTACGATGATGAGTGGTTCCATTGCTGCTGTAAGTGCATCTGTTGCATCGTTTACTTCCATCTCGTAGTAATCTGCAACCTTGTCCATCATATCTTCGATATTACCAGTTTCCTCACCGATCTTTGTCATCTGAGGAAGCATCGGTGGGAAGATACCGCAATCACGAAGCGGTTTGGAAAGCGGAACACCTTTTGCAATCTGTGTCTTCGCATCCAAAAGTGCTTCCCGAATGATCCGGTTATTGATCATCTTTGCGACCTGCTCCACTGCATCGATCAAACTGATACCAGAAGCCATCAAAGTTGCCATCGTACGAGAGAATGTTGCTGCGGCTGACTTAATCGTCAGATTACCAAACAATGGGAATTTAATGCCAATCTTTGCATACATCAATGATCCAGGTTCTGTCTTGCCAAATGCTTTCAAGCCAAATACGATCGCTGCAACAATAATCACCAAGATATACCACTTATGTTGCAAGAAGTTACTTAAGTTTACAAGCATCTGTGTAGCCGCTGGAAGTTCTGATCCCAAATCGTCAAACATCTGTGAAAACTGTGGGATAACGCCGACCAGTAACACTGCCACAACCGCTACAACGACAATCAAGATGACGATTGGATATGTAACTGCACCTTTTACCTTTGAATGCAATGCATTTGCTGTTTCAAAGTGTGTCGTCAAACGATCAAAACAGATTTCCAGATTACCGGACATTTCACCAGCTGCTGTCATGTTAATCATAATCGGTGGGAATACCTTGGGATTCAGTTTGAATGCATCCGCCAGTGTACCACCCTTCTGTACATATGCCTGTGCTTCCTGTAATGCGCGTTTCAAAGTTTTGTTTTCCAGCTGTTCCGACATCATCTCCAATGCGCTGATAATCGTAACACCTGCATTCAGAACTGCCGAGAACTGCTTACAGAACACTGCCAAGTCTTTATCTTTGACTTTCTTGCCGCCTCCCTTTTTTCCGGCGCCCTGTTCTTTTATATCCTGGACAATCAGTCCTTCGGACTTCAGCTTTTCTTTTGCCTTGTCAAGGTTAATCGCCTCTATCGAGCCTTTTTTCGCCTTGCCGTTTTTGTCCATGGCTTTGTAATTGTATTGTGCCATTTTAACTCCTCCGACCTCTTATTTTTCTAAAAAATGAACATTTTATGAACAATTTATATACTGATACTACTCTATTTGATAGTTTTTTGCAATAAAGTTCAATAAAATATTTTAATTTTGTGAAACTTGCACAAACGTTACATCTGTTTCTTCATCGCAACCTGATCCTGTGCATACACAAGTGCCATATCTCTGGTAATTGTTCCACTCTTATACAAATCCAAAATATAATCATCCAACGTGATCATACCCTGTGCACGGCTTGTCTGAATTGTAGACTGAATCTGATGGTTCTTCTGCTCACGAATCAGGCTTCGAATTGCCGGGCTGGCAAGCATAACCTCAAACGCTGCCACTCGTCCATGCCCATCTGCTGTCGGAATCAGTGCCTGTGAGATAACCCCTTCCAGAATCATCGCTAACTGGATACGTGTCTGCTGCTGCTGATGTGTTGGGAACACGTCGATGATACGGTCGATCGTAGATGCCGCACCGATCGTGTGCAGTGTGGAGAATACCAGGTGTCCAGTCTCAGCAGCCGTAATCGCTGTAGAGATTGTCTCCAGGTCACGCATCTCTCCTACGAGGATGATATCCGGATCCTCACGGAGGGCTGCACGAAGTGCATTTGCATAAGAGAGTGTATCCATACCAACTTCTCGCTGGTTTACAACTGATTTCTTATGTTTATGGATATACTCGATTGGGTCTTCCAGTGTAATAATGTGATCGGTCAGGTTTTCATTTGCTTTATTGATAATAGAAGCAAGTGTTGTGGACTTACCAGAACCAGTTGGTCCTGTTACAAGTACCAGGCCTCTTTTCTTCTTATATAACTGTACAACCGCTTCTGGAATTCCTAACTGATCTGGTCTAGGAATAATGGTATCGACCTTTCTGTAAGCAGCCGCCATATTTCCACGATCCATAAATACGTTTACACGGAATCGACCAGTTTCTGGAGATGCGAAGGAAAAATCGACCTCTCCTCGTTCCTTTAAGATCTGCTTATGACGATCATGCATCGTCGAACCAATTGCTTCTGCTGCATCTGCCGGTGTCATTGCCGGAAGTTCTACCTCTGTCAACCGACCGTTGATACGAAGTTTCGGCGGGATACCTACCGCAATATGGATATCGG
>ERZ791575.841-NODE-841-length-12116-cov-2.403117_pt1 | contig 12116 bp, 13 predicted proteins | sample MGYA00509970_ERZ791575 | MGnify/ENA primary metagenome ERZ791575 (study PRJEB30046, sample SAMN00791935) | human gut metagenome | study: EMG produced TPA metagenomics assembly of the A metagenome-wide association study of gut microbiota in type 2... | reverse complement strand
GCCGCTTAGGCTTGGCTAATTTTTAACGAACTATTGTAGAAAAAATAACAAGAAAAAAACTATTTTTGTAACAGAACTGAAAGAAACCCGATTATAATTTCTAACTTTACGGATTAATTCAAGCACGCTGCTTGAACTTTCATATTGTGGTCTTGATTTGCGACAGAAAACAGACTCCTAGGCAGACAGCTACAACGAAGAAATCTTGTACGATGAAGCACATGCATCATGCCTTTCGACTTTCGCAATATGGAAGATGAGATTAGATAAAAAGAAAAAGAATATATAAATGACTAACAAATGGAATTATCAACCTCCAACACAGACAGAAATTCAAGAAAGAGACCATCTGGCTGCCGAACTGGGACTCAGTCCGGTAATCAGCTTGTTATTGGTTCGGCGTGGATTAAAAACTGCCAAAGAGGTAAAGAAGTTTTTCAGACCTAGTCTGAACGACTTGGAAGATCCTTTTCTGATGCCCGATATGCAGAAGGCTGTCAGCCGGCTTAATCAGGCTTTAGGCGAAAAGGAGAAAATCCTCATCTACGGGGATTATGATGTGGACGGCACAACTGCCGTATCGCTCGTGTATAAGTATTTAAGAGCTTATACTTCGAATTTATTCTATTATATTCCCGATCGTTATGACGAAGGATCCGGAATATCCATTAAAGGAATTGATTATGCGTATAGCCAAGGTGTTACCTTGATTATTTCGCTGGATTGTGGTATCAAAGCGATCGACAAGATTGAGTATGCCAAGGGAAAAGGGATTGATTTCATCATCTGTGATCACCACATGCCGGACGAAGTACTGCCGGATGCCGTAGCTGTGCTCGATGCCAAACGGAAAGATTCGATCTACCCCTATGAACATCTGTCGGGTTGTGGAGTCGGATTCAAGTTTATGCAGGCTTTTGCCATCAGCAATAAACGTCCCTTTTCAGAATTGGAAAAATTGCTGGAGTTTACAGCTGTCAGTATCGCTTCAGACATTGTGCCTATTACGGGTGAGAACAGAATCCTGGCTTACTACGGACTTCGGCAAATCAACAGTAATCCCAGTATAGGATTAAAAGGGATTATTGATGTGTGTGGATTGTCGGGGAAGGAAATTACGATCAGCGACATCGTATTTAAAATCGGCCCGCGTATCAATGCTTCCGGGCGTATGATGAAAGGCGAAGAAGCCGTCGAGCTGTTGTTGGCTAAAGATAGTACGATTGCCCGCAAGATGAGTGAGAATATCAATCAATATAACGAAGAAAGGCGGGAGCTCGACAAAAAGATTACCGACGAGGCCAATGCCATCATCAATGAGTTTAACGATATCGACAACCAGAAGGCTGTCATCGTTTACAATCCGAAATGGCATAAGGGGATTATCGGGATTGTGGCTTCCCGGCTTACCGAAAAGTATTATCGCCCGGCTGTTGTCTTGACCAAATCATCGGATCTGATTACGGGTTCGGCCCGTTCTGTGACAGGCTTCGATATCTATAGGGCTATCGAAGGATGCCGGGATTTGCTGGAAAGCTTTGGTGGACATACGTATGCAGTGGGCTTCTCTTTAAAGGAAGAGAATCTGGAAGCCTTCAGGCAGCGGTTTTTCCAATTGGCAGCCGAACATATCATTCCGGAACAAATGATTCCTCAGTTGGATATTGACGCGATTCTGGATTTGAAAGAGATCACGCCCAAGTTCCTAAGTGACCTGAAGAAGATGAGTCCGTTTGGTCCTAACAACCAGAAACCGATCTTCTGTACATACGGTGTACAAGACTATGGAACCAGCAAGCTCGTCGGACGGGATCAGGAACATATCAAACTGGAGATTATTGACAGTAAAGCAGCCAGTGTGCCTATTCATGGAATTGCTTTCGGCATGAGCCAGTATAACGCGCACATCAAACTGATGAAGCCTTTCAACATCTGCTACACCATCGAAGAGAGCATTTACAATGGGAATGCTTCCTTCCAGCTGATGATTAAGGATATTAAGACCGAAACAAACTAAAGAAAAATTTCGTATGACATCGTTTCAAGAAGTACTGAAGAAGTACTGGGGATACGATTCCTTCAGACCGCTTCAGGAAGAGATTATTCAGTCCGTCTATGAGGGAAACGATACACTGGGATTGATGCCAACAGGTGGTGGCAAATCTATTACGTTCCAGGTGCCGGCTTTGCTCATGGACGGTATTTGTATTGTTGTAACTCCACTAATCGCCTTGATGAAAGATCAGGTGGACAACCTGAAACGTATCGGGATCAAGGCAACTTCCGTTCATTCCGGGATGAGCCGGCAGGAGATTATCACCCAGCTTGAAAACTGTATCTTTGGTGAATACAAATTCCTGTATGTTTCTCCCGAACGGCTGGGTACAGAAATCTTCCTGGCCAAACTCCAGGCAATGAAGGTTAGTCTGCTGGTGATCGACGAGAGTCACTGTATTTCCCAGTGGGGATATGATTTCCGTCCTTCTTACCTCAATATCGCTGAGATCCGGGACTTATTGCCGGGTGTTCCGGTATTGGCCTTGACCGCCACGGCCTGCCGCATTTCCTCCTGCGCCGAGCGGTACTCGGTATAGAGCACCTTTTTCCGCGCCGACAGTTGGCGGCGTTTTTCTTTTAGCACTGCCATCTTGGGCAGCTTCTCGCCGCCCAGCAACTCTCCCATCGTGGCCTTGGCTGCCCGGTAGTCCGCCAGCTCTGCCTCATGCTCGGTAAGATATTTCCGGCTGTACTTTGCGGCCTTATACCCGTCAAAGACGGGGCGGGTCTTGGCGTACCGCACCACGGCTCCCATCAGCTCGGAGGTTGCGGACAGGTCAGCCTCCGTCCGCCGGAGCTGTTCGGTCAAAGCGTGAAAACGGAAAACGGCGTCCTCGGCCTTGGCGGAGAGCTGGTCATACTCTGTGATATTCTGCTCCTGCATGAATTGAAGTGCCGCCGCCATCTGTTTGAGGTTATAGACCTTTGCCCACCGTGCATAGGCCGCGCCTTTGCCGGAGCGCAGGTGCTCCTGTATATCCACGATCAGATTGACGCGGCGAGGGGTGACAGGCACGGAAACAAGCTGCTCCGGGATCGGGCGCTCCCCGGCGATGACGGCCTTGATGTCCTCGGGATCGTAGCCGTCCCCGAGGGTGGACGCCCGAAGCCGGGTTGCCCGCTCCTGCCCCAGAACAAGAAAAGAGATTGCGCCGCCGCGCCCATGCTTGACCGTGAAGCCGGACGCCTCCATGAGACGGAGAAAATTGTCAAAGTCGGCGGGGCGTTTGGCGAGAGCTTCATTGATGGCAAGCCGCAGCTGCTCCTTGTATGAGGGCTGCCGCGCTGTCCCCAGCCACGCCCCGTAATGGAGAAATCGCCCCTTGCTGTGCAGCTTGGGATTGGTGATGACGGACAGATCATTTTCAAGGCAAATGCGGTCAGAGAGCCGCCGCACCGCACGGCCAGAGCCGATAAAGTCCCGGAATTTCCGGGTGCAGTCCAGCGAGGTCGAGTTATAATAAATGTGGTTGTGGATGTGTGCCTTGTCTGTGTGGGTGGCAACGAAAAAGGCGTACTTGCCCTTTGTCCAGCGCATCGCCGTTTCATAGCCGATGCGGTTGGCCTCCTCCGCCGTCACCTCGCCGTGAGGGAACGCCTGCCGGATCTGGTAGCACAGCGCCCCGTGTCCGGCCCTGCGGTCAGTTTCGCCCTGATACTGATTTTTGACCAGCATGAACTCGGCGTGTGCCGTGGCCGGATCGCAGAGGTAGGAGGAAACGGCCCCCAGCTTCTCCGGGTTCAGGCCATAGTCAAAGCGGTCTTTCAGGCTTTGCAGGGCCGTCCGCTTATCGGCCCGCTTGTGGGATTTGAGGTAGGTCGTGGCCGTAGGCAATCCTCCTTTCCATACGACAAACGGCGGATGGGATCAGCCGCCGTTTTCTGCATCTTCTGGCCACCGTGACCAGAACTCAGCCCATGATGAAGCCCCGCAGGGAGCCGTTCAGCTCGTCCAGCTTGGCAAGCAGCCATCCGGCCAGCGCAGGCAGGCCAAAGGGTGAAATGGCAAACGCCATCAGCAGCCCCGCGATCCCCGTGGAAATGTCTTTCTCCACAAACAGCATCAGGACACTCAGCAGCCCCAGCACCGACGCGAGGATGGAGAGCAAGCCAGCGGAAAGACTCAGCAGGAACGAGAGCACGGCCACAAGCAGGGTCAGCACCAACACAAAGGGAGCGGCAAGAATTTTGAATATGATCCGCATAGGGGGTTCCTCCTTTTTCCTGTATATGTCTATTATAACTCTGAAAAAATCGGCACTCAAGGATGTCCCGGCCCTCCGCACTTCTGGTCACGATGACCAGAGGTGCGGACAGCCGGGGAACGGCGCGAGGCCGTTCCCCCTGTGTCACATCGTTACAATGGCGGAGAGCTGGGCCAGCAGATCAGACAGCGGCCCCCACAGATCGGCATAGTCCTTTTGCAGACGCTTCAGCTCGTCCGGGTACAGGCCGCCATAGCTGTTGGCATGGATGGCCGCCTGATTGAGATTGTTTGCACAGCGCCGCTGGAGCGACACAAGCTCCTTGACGGGTTCAAGGTCAACGTGGAGCACATAGCCGCCCAACGCCATTTTTCGGATATAGGCGCTCATGTTGCGGATGCCCGCCTCGGCCATGCGCTCCCGAATGACCTCCAGCTCGTCAGGCCGTACCCACACATAGATGGGGACGCTGCGGACGCGCTTTTTTGTCAACGCTCCTCACGCTCCCGGCTGCGGCGCTTGGGCGGGTGTTCCCGCACCTTGTCCAGCGGCTTCTTCTCCGAGGGCGGCACAGGCAGATTGTTGATGATGCCGTCAATCTGATTATAGTTCTGCTCCATAGAAAGCTCGGCGTTCTTGTTGGGATTGCGTTCCTGCTCCATAAATGTCCTCCTATCTGTCGCCCCGGTCAGGGGCATTTTTCTTTGGGGCGGATTGCCCACGGTCAGCCTCGGCCTGTTTTGCGGCGGTTTTCATCTGCTCCCGGATCGAACGGGGTCTGTCGGGATTGTCGGGCGCAGGCCGCAGCTCATAGTCAGACGCCTGCCGTTTCGTCAATGGCCGCGTGTAGGTCAAATGCCCCCACGCCAGAAACGATCCATTTTCAACCGGGACGCGCTGATCGTAGTTGACGATCTCGTCCGGGGCGTTGCGGGGCGGCTTGGGGAATGTCCCAATGTCCACAGGGCGCTGGGTAGAGTAATACTTGTAAAGGCCGGGAGCCTCGGTCTGCCTGATCCCCACGTTATAAATACGCTGATAGTCCTGCACCCGGTCTGCAAAATCCTGTTCCATCGCGGCACGGTCATTTCCATAGTGACCCCATTCGTACTGCCGCTGGCCGTCCTTGTCATCATAGCAGGCCCATGTGACATAGCGGGATGGCGCGGTGGGATGTTCGCCCAATGCAAATCCTCGCCCATTTTCCAGCATGACCGCCTTCAAAATAGCATAGCCTTGATTTTTGTCCATAGTACACCTCCCATCATCGAGACATTTCTTTGTTTTCTCTTTTCACAAACGGCTGGAGCTGATAGGGGCTTGTACCGTCCTCGGGCCGCAGAAAGTCTATCCGGGCCGCAGCACGGATAGCGTTCTGGTTAAGCTGCCGCTGCCATGCCCCTTGGCTGGGAGCCCACTTAAAGCCGTTGCTTTTCAGTTCCTGCCGCTGATCGGCATCGGGCTTTTCCTCAAAAATAAGCTGCAAACGGTTTTCAGCCTCGTTGATTTTTGCCTCGCCTCCGGGGAATGTCCAGCCAGCAAACTCGGAGCGGCTGCTCAGTTCCTCAATGCGCTGGCGTACACGGCGGATGTTGGCGTTGTTGTTGGAAAGCAGATAGGCGGGGTATGGCTTGCTTTTGTCCAAGTGCCATGACTGCGCCATATCTGCTTTGAGCTTTTCTGCCTGCTCCGGCGTAAGCTCCGGGCAGCCGTCCAGCGTTTTGTGTTTCCGAAAATACGCATTGACCGCCTTCATGGTGGCCTGCTGGGACTCCAGCCCCTCCAGCTTTTTTGTCAGCTTTTCCACGGCCAGATCATCGTCTGCGCTGATCCCGCCCATACCAACAGAGCGGATTTTATCAAGCAGCTTTGAAATCTCCGCATACTCTCCATAGTTGCGATCCCGGGCGGCGTTCTGCTTGTGCTTTTTTGCCACAGGGAAATTACCGCCCCCGGAGATCAGAATAGAGGGCACCCGGGCATCAATCACATTGCGTTCATTCAGATTTTCCGCAAGTTTCCGGGCATAGCGATCCACCAGCGCGTCAATCTTATCATGGTACATTGGATCGACACGGGCTTTCTGGCGTTCCGCCGCTGCATACGCTTCATCGACCATTGCCCGGTAGCCCGCCGTAGCGGAGCCCGGCTGATAGTCGAAAAAGCTGTTCATATCTTTTGCCCGCTTTGCGGCTTCTTCGTTGATCGGATAATATTTCGGCATAGTACCTCCTTCCACAAAAGCCGGAACTTTGGGACAAATTGTCCCAAAGCCCCGGCAGCTAAAATGTTGACAGCATCTCACGGAAACAGGGCCAGACGTAGAAACATACGCCTCCCGCAGAAAAGGGCCTTAAAAAGCCTTGTCATAAGCGGGTTTAGGCTGGCCTAATTGTCAACACATCAGCCCCGCTTTTTTCGCATATATTCCCGCTGCTGTCTGCGGTGTGCCGCCTTTGCACAGGCCGCCGAACAATAGGTTTGCCGTCCATCAGGAGCCACGGCTCTGCCGCATACCGGGCAAGCCTTGAAATCCGGCCTTGGCCCCTCTGTCAGCAACGCAGCCTCCAGCGCCGGATCAAGGGGCAGAACTGCCTCGCGGAAGTAGCGGCAATAAGCCCCTGTCCAGCATTTCCCAAACATATAGCACTCGCAATCCAGCGGCAGGCAGCCGCAGTCCCGGTCATAGTTGGCACACCATTTTGACACCAGCCTGCGGATTGCCGCTTTTTCTGTCCGGGTCAGTTCTCGGCCCACAGTATCACCTCCCGTTGCCCGGTGGTTTGAGCTGCTCCCGGTAGCAGAACACGCAGCCAATCCCGCGCCAGTAAGGGCAGCCGTCACAACGGGAGCCTTTGGGCGGCAGGTTGGGCGGAGCACCCTTAAAGTAGCTTTTTTCTTTCATAAATCCCTCATAGGGGTTGTTGGTAAATCTCATTCATTATCCTCGCTTTCGGTATCGTCCTCGTCCCAAGGCGGCCCATCGTCCTCGGGATCGTCATAATCAGCCAGTTCCTCACTGTAATCCTCTTCGGGTACAGCAGCTTTTTCATGCTTCGGGCGGTAGATTTTGAAGTACCAGCCTGCACCGCCGCCCAGAACAGCCACTGCCAAAATCAGCAGAAGCGTCCCGGTATTACTTTTCTGCTGGGGCTCGGGTTCCGGCTCCTCCGCAGGTTCCGTCACCGGAGCGGGTTCGGGAGCTGTGCCAGCACACTCGGTCATGTTGACCGCGCAGACCTCGCAATCCGTATGGATGGCTCCGGGCGCACATTTTTCTGTGCAGGAGCAGGCCGGAAGTTCTCCGCCAGCGGCCTCCAGTGCCGCCAGCAGATCGGCTTCATCCACCATGTTCAAAAAGTAGGTGTGATACTGTTCGCCGTCCTCGTCCACAGGCTTGTCATAGTCAATGACAATGTAAAAGGTGTTGCCGCCGCTGGTTTCCACCGTGATGAACTGTTTGTTGGTTGCGGCATCGTAGAGCAGATCGCGGGTCACAAGGTTTCCATCCTCCGAAAAGCCCTCGCCCGGGGTAATGGTAGGCGCTGGCTCCGGGGCCGGAGTTTCTTCCACAACAGGCGGTTCCTCATTCCCGCCGTCCGAATAGGCATAGGCCGGGATTGCAAAGCCGCATAAAAGAACGGCGGAGCAAAGCCCCGCCGCCAACATACGAAAATGTTTCATATTCAGTTTTCCTCCTTCTTTTCTTCTTCGGACTTCGGGACACTTTGTCCCAAAGTGCCACCGTCCTTCAGCTTTTCAAACAGCAGCGGGAGCTCCGTAAGGGAAATGCTCATACCGCGCACAATGTCCACGATCTCGCTGTTTTCCGCCTCCAGCTTTTTCTGCTCCAGCTCCTTGAGCCGGGCCTGCTGTTCACTGATTTTGGCCTTGACCTTATCAATCTCGGCCTGAATTTTCATGCTTTTGGTAGTTGCCATTTCAAAACCTCCTGTCACGGTAAACGCCCGTAGGCGTAAAAATGAGATTGCCAGTAGCTTGTATTCAAATTTGCGTAGCCGATGGGATCTCCGCAATGCAGCATTTTTCCATCACCGACATAAATCCCGCAATGGCTCACGCCCGGCGTGTCATAGGTGCCTTTGAAGAACACCAGATCACCGGGTTTGGGAGAACTGGTCGGCGTACAGATGTTATAGAGCCCCTGGGCTCCCAGCCTGCCCACATTCCAGCCGGAGTGATTGATGACCCACGAAACGTACCCCGAGCAATCAAAGGAAGTGGCAGGAGAACTGCCTCCCCACACATAGGGATAGCCGATGTATTTCTGCGCTTCGGCAAGCATTGCAGCAAAGGTTTCATCGTCCAGATATTCTCCGGGCACTTCGTAATCACCGGGTTTCCCGGTAATGTACTTGTTCACATAGGGAGAATCTGGGAACAGATCGGGGCGATTTCCCAGCGTTGCCATATAGATGGCATATCGGGAAAGCTGATCCTCGCCCATAACGTACACAGGTACATGGGACAAATCAAAATTTTCCAACGTGACCGTACAGATGTAATAATCGTAAGGCACCTGATAGGTGTCCGTATGGGAGTTGCCGTCCTCGTCCGTCCATGTGTCGGTTTCCGTGCGATACCGGGTTTCCACCACCACATCCTCCGTGAGAATGTACTGGCGGTCAAACAGTATTTGCAGCGTTCCCTGTACTTCGTCTATTGTCCATTGCCCCTCATGGAGCGCACACAAAAGAGAAAGCAGCACATAGGGGTCATGTTCGATTTCGTCCAGATCGAAGTGGTATTCGTCATAGTCATGGGTGCTTTCATAGGTGTCCAGATAATGCTGCAAATCATCTTCCAGCGCACAGTAGGCAGCTTCGGCGGCCAGCATATCCCGATCCTCGCAAGGATAGGTGCTGGCCCCTAATGCACCGGCCCCGGCGTTCCCCAGCATAAGCATGGTAGAGGAACAGGACTGCATAGCAAACAGGAGTAACACACAGAGCACCGCAACCACGGCACCTGCGGGATGACTTTTGACAAATTCCACTGCCCGGGCGGTCAGGCGTTCTGTGGCTGTGGCAGTTTTCCCAGCCGCAGCCGCGCCCTGCTTTGCAGCCTCCTTTGCCTGCTTGCGGTATTGCCTGCGAAGCCGTTGCTTTTGCCAGTAGCGGGTAAGGGCATTTTTCGTCAGCTCCGGGTGCTCCTGTGCGGCGGTGTGAAAATGGTAGTCCGCCGTGTATTTGGTATAGCGGGCCTCGGCCTTGCGTACCACTTTTGCCGGATGTTCCCGGACTTTACGGCGCACAAAGCGGGAGCCGTGCCGCAGCGCGGTTTCTCCCACAAGCTCAGAACGGTGTGCGCCTTCCGTGCCGACATTTTCCTGTTCCACTTCAAAAATCTTGCCATGCACGAAGCTGTGAACGGAACCGCTGGCAACACGGCCTATGCGTTTTACCGGGCCGGGCTTTTTCGGTGGCTTTTGCTTTGCCAGCTTCTCCCGGGCCTGTTCCAGTTTTTCGCCTTGGGACTCCATGTGGAGCTTTGCCGCCGCAGCCTGTTCCTGCTGGCTCTTTTTGCGGAACTTGGACTTCGGGACACTTTGTCCCGAAGTGTCGGAAGCCTCCGGCCCGGGCTGTTCCCCGTCAGGGGCGTGGGCGGTCTGCGACCAAGCCTCCTCCTTGGTCTTATTCGTTTTTCGTTTCATTCTTCATATCCTCCGGGCGGGTAGTCAGCAGGTCATAGATTTCTCCGCGAGGGAACCGATCCACAAACGGAATGGTTACATTTCCATAGAACAACAGCCCCTCGCCGGAATTGCTGTGTGTGATATAGGAAAGCTGATGCTCGGAAATACCGAGCTGTTTTGCCAGAATGGTACGGTCACTCTGCGCCTGCGAAAGCAGAATCATAAAATCCGTGTTGTCCAGAATGTTCTCGATTTCCCGGCTGGCCAAAAGGTCTTTGACGTTCTGCGTCAAAGCAGACGGCACACATCCTTTTTTACGCAGCATTTTCCAGACTGCCACAAAGTAGCTGGCTGTCAGCGGATCGCGGAGCAGGATATGAAACTCGTCAAAGTAGCACCAAGTCGCCGCGCCCTCGTGGAAGTTCTGATCCACCGCCTGCGAAACAAACTCATTTGTGATGTGCATTGCAATCTTTCTAAGGTTTTCGCCCATGTTTTTCAGAACGATGCACACCACACGGCTGTCCGTCTTGACGTTGGTAGGATGGTTAAAGAGATTGAGGGAGCCTGTGCAATAAAGCTCTAAGGCAGTTGCCACGCGCCGGGCTTCGGGCTCCGGCTGGCGTAAGAGCTCTTCGTACAAATCCTGCAACAGCGGTGTTTTTGCAGTTTCCAGTCCGAGCGCCTGTTCCCGGTACACCAAACGCACACAGCGGTCAATGACCGTCTTTTCAATGGGCTGCAAGCCTTCCTTGCCGCCGACCACCAGCTCGCATAGGGACAAAAGAAAATCCGCCTTCATGGAAAGCGGGCTTTCTCCGGCGGCCATATTGAGCTCCACATCCATCGGATTGAGGTGGTGCGGGCTGTCCGGGGCAATCTCGATCACCTGGCCGCCCAGCCTTCGCACCAGCGGAGCGTATTCGCCCATCGGGTCAACCACGATGATCCGATCCTGCGGGATGGTGAGAAACACATTCAAGAGCTCGCGCTTTGCGGCAAAGCTCTTGCCAGAGCCCGTAGAGCCCAAATACATCCCGTTTGCCGATTTCAGCTTTTTGCGGTCAGCCATGATGACATTGTGAGAAAGTGCGTTCATGCCATAGTAGAGGGCCTGTCCAGCCATGCGGAGCTCCCTTGTCATAAAGGGGATAAAGATGGCTGTGGAGCTGGTGGTCATACCGCGCTGGATTTCTACCTCGTTGTAACCAAGGGCCAACGAGGAAACAAAGCCCTGTTCCTGTTGCCAGTCCAGACGGCGCAGAGCGCAGTTGTATTTCTGCGCGATACCGCCCACGGTAAACACATCGTTTTCCAGCCGCTGGCGGTTAGGAGCAAGGTTTACCACCGTAAAGGTCAGCAGAAACATTCGCTCATTGCGGGATTGCAAATCAGCCAGAAGCTCCGCTGCGTCCTTGCTGAATGTAATCAGGTCAGGGGGAAGAATATCCGGGTCATAGCCGGAGCGCACAGCCTTTCTCTGTTCCTCTACTTTCATTTTTCCGATGTCCGAGATTTTCCCCTTGATGGTCTTAATTGCCTTGAGCTGATCCACGGTCTGAATGTGCATGGTCACGGTCATTTCCGCATCCAGCTCCAAGATTTCCGCCAACAACTTATCCGAAAGCTCCGATGCCATAATCTGCAAATAGGACACCGCACCCCAATACTGGCCGATGCGGAATGTGCGGGACTGGCGGAAGTCGAGACTGTCCGGGGCAATAAAGTCTTTTGTGCCGAGCCCGGTCTGCGGGATGTCTTTCCACGAAAAGCGGAACGCCTCGCGGCTCCCCGGATGCATCTGGCTATGAAGCAGCGCAAGGCGGGCCCGTCCGTCCATCGGCTCCGAGGGAACGCCCAGCCGCTTAAAGTTTCCCATGACATCAGCCTCCACACGCTCCAGACGGGGCCGTGCCTCCGCAATCCCCTCGGCGGGTATGCCAAAGGTGATGTATTTTGAGCGTTCAATGCCGTTATTGCTTTTGGCAATCTGATTTTTCAGCATCCCGGTAAACTCATCCCGGACGCTGTTATAGTTGTCATCCGCTTTCGGGATATTGACTTGATAGCGGCTGCGGGAATGGGAACGACGGTTGATAAAGGAAAGCTGGAACGGCAGCGAACTGTCAAAGTAGTTGAGAAATGAACTCCATCCGCTGAATATGGCAGTCTGATCCTCGGTGGATGCCACGGAGTAA
>ERZ791575.821-NODE-821-length-12383-cov-2.260383_pt1 | contig 12383 bp, 8 predicted proteins | sample MGYA00509970_ERZ791575 | MGnify/ENA primary metagenome ERZ791575 (study PRJEB30046, sample SAMN00791935) | human gut metagenome | study: EMG produced TPA metagenomics assembly of the A metagenome-wide association study of gut microbiota in type 2... | reverse complement strand
TCCATCGCCGACAGTTTCTACGCGCGGGCCGCCCAGATGGACCAACACCTGCCCGATATTTCATGGCAGATCTCCTTCGGTATGGGAATGCTCGCGCTGGGGATCCTCGTCCTGGGCAGCCTGCTGGCAGGCATCATCCCTGCGACCCGGGCACTGCGGATCAAAGCCGTAGACGCGATCCGCGAAGAATAAACCCCGAAACTCGCAACAAACGCAAAAAACCGACATAATATGAAAAAGTTTCTGAAGATTTTCCTGGGCATCCTGTTCCTCGCGCTGCTCGTCGGCACGTTCGTCTTCCTCTGGAACAAAACCCGCCCCGTGAAGGTGGTTTACACCCTCGCAACCCCCGTGCATGACACGATCCGTCAGTACGTCATCGCCTCGGGCAAGGTCGAACCCCGCGACGAGGTGCTCATCAAGCCCCAGATCTCGGGTATCATTTCCGAGGTGCTCTGCAAGGCCGGCGACCGTGTAAAACAGGGCGACGTCATCGCTACGGTGAAGGTCATTCCCGAAATGGGAACCCTCAATGCCGCCGAATCCCGCGTGACGGTGGCCCGGCTCTCGCTCGACCAGACCCGCAAGGAGTTCGAACGCACCGAAGCCCTCTATGCCAAAGGCGTGGTATCGCAGGAGGAGTTCGAGAAGGGGCAGACCACCCTGCGCCAGGCCGAAGAGGAGTTCCAGAATGCCGAAGACAACCTGGAAATCGTCAAAACCGGTATTACCAACCGATACAAAGATTTAAGCAACACCCAGATACGCTCCACCATCACGGGTATGATCCTCGACGTACCGATCAAGGTCGGCAACTCGGTGATCCAGGCCAATACCTTCAACGACGGCACCACGATCGCCACGGTCGCCGACATGGGCGACATGCTCTTCCGGGGCAATGTCGATGAAACCGACATCGGCCGCCTGCACGCCGGCATGCCCGTCGTGCTGACCATCGGTGCCATGCAGGGTACCGTCCTCCAAGCCACGCTGGAGTACATTTCGCCCAAAGCCGCCGATGTGAACGGAATCATCATGTTCGAGGTGAAGGCCGCCGCCAAGATCCCGGAATCGGTCTTCGTCCGTGCAGGTTACAGCGCCAATGCCAGCATCGTGACCGACAGCCGCGAAGGTGTTCTCACACTGCCCGAAAGCACCATCCAGTTCGAAGAGGGCAAGCCCTGCGTCTATATCCTCACCAGTCCTGAGGAGAGCCCCGAACAAACCTTCGAGAAACGGGACGTAACGCTCGGTCTGTCGGACGGCGTGAACATCGAAATCGTATCCGGCGTCACCGAAACGGACAAAGTCCGCAACCTCCAACAACAGTCCATCTAAATCCCTGCCACCATGAAATTCGGAACTCTTTTCATCGCACTGCTGCTCGCGGGCAGCACGGCGCAGGCCCAAATTCCGACTCCGACATCCGAAGCAGGCCCTTGGAGCCTGGATGACTGCATCCGATACGCCCACGAACATAACATACAGATCCAGCAACAGGCGCTGCAAGTCGAACAGCGCTCCGTCGAACTCAACACCTCGCGCCACAGCCGCCTGCCCGACCTCGGTGCCAACCTCGGTACGAACTTCAGCTTCGGACGAAGCCTCATCAGCAACAACACCTACGCCGACAACAACCAGGTGTCGGGTTCGCTCGGTGTTTCGGCCTCGCTGCCGGTCTTCATGGGCGGACGCATCAACCACGAAATCGCAGCGGGCAAGCTGAGCCTGAAAGCCGCGGCCCAGGACCTGGACCGGATTCGTGAAGACGTATCGGTCAATATTATGTCGTATTACCTCGACGTGCTGGTCGCAAAGGAGTTGGTTGACGTCGCAGAGCAAGCGCTCGCCTTGAGCACACAACAGGTGGAACGCAGCCGGGAACAGGTGCGAACGGGCAAAGTCGCCGAGTCGGTGCTTTACGAAAACGAAGCCCTGCTGGCGGCAGACGAATACAAACTAACCCAAAGCCGCAACGACCTCTCGCTCTCCCTGCTGGCCCTGAGCCAGGCCCTGAACCGGACGAGTGCCGAAGGGTTCGACATAGTCGCCCCGACTTTCGACAGCCTCACCGTAGAGTCGATGCGTCACCTGCGTAACCCGGCCGAAGTGCTCTCCTACGCGCTGAACAACCGACCCCGCATACAGGCCGAGCGCTTCCGCCTCGAGCAGGCTCTCCGGGCAGTACGGATGTCCCGTGCGGCTTACTACCCCCAGATCACACTGACAGGAGGATACGGCACCAACGTCTATCACTCGTTCGCTACGGGTGCGGTGAATCCCGCTTTCGGGCGCCAGTTCCGCAACAACAGCACCGAATACGTAGGGGTGGCGATCAACATCCCCATCTTCAACCGCATGGCGACCCGCAACAGCGTGCGAACGGCCAAACTGGGCGTGCGGAGCCAGCAGCTCGCCCTGACCGAAGCCGAGCAAACCCTGCAAAAAGAGATCGAAACGGCCTACTACCAGGCCGATGCCGCCCTGTTGAAATACCGTTCGGCGGAAAAAGCGCTCAATTCCGCACAGGTCGCCTTCAGGTACGAAGCCGAGAAATACGCTGCGGGCCGCTCGACGACCTTCGACTACAACGACGCCAGGACCCGCATGCAGAAGGCCGAATCCGACCAGATCCAGGCCAAATACGAATTCATATTCCGTACCAAGATCCTCGATTTCTACGCGGGTTTCCCCCTGACACTTTAAGCGGCAAGCGGAACCCGAAGACTCCGACCACAGCTTCTCTTTTCATATAAAATCTCTCTCTGCCGATATTTCCGGAAGTCCCCCTCCAGGCGGAAAAGAGAGGTAATCCGGCGGATTCGTCCCGCAGCCTTACTCCGCGATCGAAAGGTCGGCGAACGAGAAAACTTCGGTCGAAACCTCGCCCAACGGACCGCTCTTGGCATTGACCCCCACCTGTACTTTGACGAAGTCGATGTACTTCAGCTCGACAGGCGTTCCGTCGGGCTGCATGGCATTGGCGATTCGGAATCCGTTGCTCTGTCCCTTTCCGTCCACCGCATCGCCGCCCGCAAGACAGTCGCTTCCGTAATTGTCGGCATAGCCCCAGTCGTAAGGGCGGTTGATCCAAAATCCCCTGTCATCGACCATATTCCGGGATTCGAGCAGCGTACCGCGCAACGTATAAGTATCGGCGGCCCAAGCCGGATAATAGAAATCCTGGTCGTGAAATTCTCCCTTATACTCGATCGTGCCGCTGTGACCTTCCGAATCGGTCCACTGTACGTCCATCCCCTTTCCGGCAGGTCGGTAATAAGTCACGGCATAACCGGAGACAGTCCCTTCCTTGCCCGTTTCGCTGCCCCGCAACTCATACCACTCGTCATCGGGCTCGCCGTTGCCGTTCACGTCCTGCATGACCCACACCACACCCGGCTCCGAGCTGGTGTCGAACGCATTCCCCTGAATGGAAAAATCGTAGCCGCTTTCCATTCGGGCGATACTGTGATCGAACCCGACGATCAGATAACCGCCGAATCCCCCGAGCGAAACATAACTCCGCGCCTCCAGCCTCCCGGCTGCATAAGCTACGGCATCTTCATGAGTACGCTCGTTGCCCGTATATCCGGCTTCGGTCTTTTCGCCGACCAACTGCCCGGGAGCGGGCAGAAATTCGTAAACCGCATTCTGGAAACGACTGCTGGCCGCACTCGCCGGGCGTCGGCGCTGCTCCTCGTCCGCAAAGGCGTGGACGACGATCTCGGCAGACAGCGTGACAACCCCTCGGACGATGTTTCGCGTAAGACGCTCGGAAGCATCGCCGCCTTCGGTCACATCGACCCGAACGGTATAGTCGCCCGGCCCGTCGGGTGTAAACTTAAACACGGCACCCGTTTCGGCAGCGACCGGTTCCCCATCGACCGACCAGGCGAACTGCGGATCGGCGACATAAGCCAACGACGGCGCAAGATAGACCGCACGGCCGACGAACGTACTCCGATCGGTCGTCTTACAGTAATGAGAGAGCTTTTCGAAGCGGACCTCCGAAGGCATCTTCTCCACGACCTCCACGACAAATTCTTTGACGGAAGTTCCGTCGTCGTTCGATGCCTCGATACGGATCGGGTAGCTCCCCACCGTCTCTTCCCGGAAGGTATAGCTCATCTGCGTAGAAACGACCTCGCCGGCACAGAGCCACCGGCAGCGGAAGTCCTCCTGGTCCGAATGCTGAATATCGGGAGCGAAGGTATATTCGACACCCGGCAGAACCTTGAGCCCCTCGGCAGGCAGTGCGAGCGAAATGACGGGCGGAGTAAGCTCCAGCACATCCACCCGCAGCTCCGCTTCGGCTTTTCCGGCAGCCGTTTCGACACGGAAAGTGATATACACTTCCCCCAGTTCGGTAAAGACGGCCGTATAGGTCGGTTCGGAACCTGCCAGCTTGCCATCGACGATCCATGAGTAGGTAGCTCCCTCGGCATACTCCACCGTCGGAGCGATGGTCAGCTCCCGGCCCGTCTTGACGGTATAAACCCCCGACTCGCTGTCGAGCGTAATGACGGGAGCATGATCCCGGTCGTCCAAAATCACTTCGTCCTTGTTGCAGGCGGTCGTCAACAGTGCAGCCAACGCCATCCAAAACAGGAAATGTCTTTTCGAAAAAATCCACATAGCACGTTACATATATTCGCGTTTACGGCACGCGGCAGAGCGGAAACCCGCCCTGCCGACGCACACAAAAACGATTTATCTTCAAAAACCGTCGCCTCCGCCCGGTGCAGTCCGTCACGGACTTTTCCGCAAGTCGGAAACGATCGCCGAAATCGGTCCGGAAACTCTCCGGAAAAACATTACAGCTCGATCGTTATGTCATCCAGAGCATAATAGGCCGGCATCGAGAAGCCATAACCGTTATCGGGGCCGCCCGTCATATTGAAACGCACCTTCGCCACCTTGCCCAGCGAAGAGAGGTCCCATTTGGTCCACTCCTTAATCAGCTTGTCCTTCGATGCGAAAGTCATCGTCACGGTGCCGGTCTCCTTACCTGCGGCATCGTAGCCCGTAGCATGAATCAGTACATCCTGGCCCTCCTCAAGCGCAGGTGCAAGGGCATTGCCCTTGGCTGCCACACTCAGGAAATAACAGGTCGAATTGATATAGCAGCTCTGGATCGTACGCGCCACACCGTCGGCGAAAGCGAAAATAGGACGGCTGTCGCCATAGTCGGGGTGCGCCTCGTCGTAGTTGCCGTAACCGATAAGGAAATTATCCGATCCGTCGTGGCCGCCGCCCGTAGTAGCATCCTCGTTCCGGGCATTGTACAGGTAAAGGTCAAGCTCGTAGGAGTTGAACTTCTCGATATCCTTGGAGTTGTAGGACGATACCATAAACGGGTATCCCCAACCTTCGGGACAGGGCGAAGTCAGCTGCGTGGTCTGATCGGTCCAGGTGTACGCCTTATCTTCGTAAACTACGGACATCGCCTTACCGCCGTTATAGTTCGCCACCACCAGCGGCGACCAGTCGTCGCCCTCGAAAGTGATCGTATAGGTCTGGGGTCCTTCGTCCGGCCCGTCGTCGTCCTTCGAACATCCGACGAAAGTTACCGCAGCCGCAGCCAGCAAAGCCAAAAATACTCTTTTTTTCATAATCTTTTATTATTTAATAAATTGTATGTTTCCTCCTGTACGAAAGATCGCCGCAAAGCATACGCTTCGGGGGCTCATGGCAACACCGGGTCCGGAAAAATCGACTGAATGGGGAAATCGAGCAAACAGAGCAACCGACATTCGTGATTCCATCCCGTGACCCGCAGGTGTAAAATCTTCGTGCAAAGGCAGGTCTTCTGACTCATCCCGTCCGTCGCGCCTTCCCGGCTTCATGGCCAGTGGCAAAAGAGAGCGATCGAACTATTCCCCGAAAGGAAACAGGACTTACAGCAGCGAGCACTGTTCCGGATTCGCACCGGATTCCCTATTACTCCGCACGCTTCGAAAAAACATACGGATACCTTTTGCGGGTGCAAATATACGAATAATATTTAATTCGAAAATTCAAAAAAACACGACGACCTCTTGACTTCGCCTTTTCGTCAGCGTATATTTGCAGACGCGCCCTTCCCGTTTCCCGAAACGGGCGCCCATCCTTTCTCTATTTTTTCGATTTCCGCCTGTCGCCGGACTCTTCCGGACGGCAATGACACTGTTTCATCCGACTAAAAAACACACGACATGCCCCGAGGACGCAACAAAGCCCTGATCGCCCGACGCGACGAAATGCTCTGCCACCGCTATCACTACTGGACCGAAACGCAGCGTCTGCGCTTCGACGACACCCTGAAAATCCTCTCCGAAGAGGAATTCTTTCTCTCCGAGGAGCGCATCCTGACCATCCTCCGCGCCAACGGCGACACGCTCCGCGAACTCGCCGGCCGGCCTACTCCGAAAATGCGAAGAGAGCGCTTCCCGACAAGGCGCCATACACCCTCTCCCCGGAAATGATCCGACGGATACGCCCGTCCCTGGCAATAAGGATATTCGGCCCGTTCATTCCTGCGATCCGGCAAAAAGAGGCATCCGCACATCTCCATTCGGAAAAAACAGCTATTTTTGCAGCCGGAACAATCCCGGAACGAAACAAAATGGACTGGTTTACGGATCTTTTTACCCAACATTCGGCCATTCAAGCCGTCGTCGTGCTCTCGCTGATCTCGGTGTTCGGCATGATGCTGGGCAAAGTGCGTTTTTTCGGAATTTCGCTCGGCGTGACGTTCGTTTTCTTCATCGGCATCGCAGCGGGCCATTTCGGACTCTCGGTCGATCCTTCGATGCTGGCTTTCGCCGAAAGTTTCGGGCTCGTACTCTTCGTCTATGCATTGGGATTGCAGGTCGGCCCCGGTTTCTTCAGTTCGCTCCGCTCGGGCGGCATCCGGCTGGTTTCGCTCGCCACGCTCATCGTCCTGACAGGTTCGGCACTGGCCGTAGGGCTCGGCTATGCGGCCCGTGTTCCCATGAGCGACATGGCAGGCATCCTGTGCGGCGCCACGACCAACACCCCGGCGCTCGGTGCGGCACAACAGATGCTCTCGCAGATGCAGTTGGACTGCAACAACGCCACGCTGGGCTGTGCACTGACCTACCCGCTGGGTGTCGTAGGCGTGATTCTGGGCATCATCGCCGTACGCAAACTCTTCGCCCGGCCCTCGGACATTCCGCAACCGGACGCCGAACATAAAAAGAATATCTTCATCGTCGAATTCAAGATTTCCAACCCCGGCGTCGTCGGCAAAAGCATCCGCGACGTCGCGGCATACAGCCACCACCATTTCGTCATCTCCCGCCTTTGGCGTGCCGGGCAGGTTTCGATTCCGACCTCGGACTCGACCCTCGAATCGGGCGATCTGGTACTGGTAATCACCTCGCCAGACGACGTGCAGGCACTGGAACTCCTCTTCGGCGAGCGGGTACAGAAAGACTGGAATACGCATGACATCGACTGGAACGCATTGGACAGCCAGCTCATCTCCCGGTCGATCATCGTCACCCGCCCCGAAATCAACGGCCGCAAACTCAGCTCGCTGCGTCTGCGAAACCTGTACGGCATCAACATCAGCCGGGTGCATCGTTCGGGCGTACAACTGCTCGCCACGCCCGATCTCACGCTGCAACTGGGCGACAGCCTGACGGTAGTGGGTGAAGCGCAGGCGATCGAAGGCGTCGAAAAAATCCTCGGCAATGCCGTCAAACAGCTCGACGAACCCAACCTGATTCCGGTTTTCATCGGTCTGCTCCTGGGCCTGCTGCTGGGAAGCATCCCTTTCGCGGTACCGGGTATCAGCCTCCCCGTCAAACTGGGACTCGCAGGCGGCCCGATCATCCTCGGCATCCTGATCGGGACCTTCGGCCCCCGCATCCACATCGTCACCTACACCACGTTGAGCGCCAACCTGATGCTCCGGGCATTGGGACTGTCGCTCTATCTGGCCTGCCTGGGGCTCGAAGCGGGCGCCCATTTCGTCGAAACGATCATGCGCCCCGAAGGAATGCTCTGGATCGGACTGGGATTCCTCCTCACGTTCGTCCCCATCGTTATCGTAGCCGCCCTGTCGCTGCGGTTCTTCAAACTCGATTTCGGACAGGTAGCCGGCATCATGTGCGGCAGCATGGCCAACCCGATGGCGCTGAACTATGCCAACGACTCGATCCCCGGCGATCATCCGGCCGTGGCGTACGCGACGGTCTATCCCGTATGCATGTTCCTGCGGGTCATCATCATTCAGATTCTGATCATGTGCTTTATTTAGCGGTCGCCGGACGGCAGACCGCCCTGCGTTCCGAAGAGGCGCAGCGAACGGAACCGGGGACTCAACGCCCGACATCCGGCAGCTCCGCCACACGGCGGATCTCGCCTTCGAAATTGGGGGTAAAGATCCCGCCGCCCACTCCTTCGGCGATCTCGCGCAGTGTCCAGAAGCGACCTCCGTCCAACTCGCCGCTCGGTACGACAGGCCCATCGTACACCGTCTTATAGACATAGACCAACTCCCGTTCGCGTTCCGACTCGAACAGGTAGGTCAGCACGTGCTGCGGTTCGAAATCCGTCACGCCGACCTCCTCGCGCACCTCGCGCCGCAGAGCAGCGAGAGGCTCTTCCCCCCAATCCACATGGCCGCCTACGGCCGTATCCCACCGTCCGGGCTGGATATCCTTCCACGCCGGACGTTTTTGCAGGTAAAGCTCCCCGCAGGAGTTGAACAGATGAAGGTGCACCACCGGATGCAACAGCATCGCCCCGCCGTGGCACTCGCCCCGCGTGGCCCGGCCGACGACACGTCCGGCGGCATCGACCACCGGAAACAGCTCTTCCCGATTATCCGCGCATTTCATCTTCCGACAATATTCTATGAGTTTTATTCCGACCGTAAAGACTGCAATAGACGGAGAACATGACGAAGACCAGCAGGGCCATCGCCGCACCGGGCAGGGCGGCATATTGAGGCCCCAGGCCGAAACTGATCGGCAGACCGCCGAAGTAGGCGCCCAAAGCGTTGCCGAGGTTGAACGCGATCTGGATCGACGCGGCGCCGAGCATCTCCCCGCCCGGCGCATTCTCCAGAATAAGCAGTTGCTGGGGCGATGAAACCCCGAAGAGCGAAGCCGTCGTCAGGAACATCAGCGGAATCACGAGCCAGTCGATCCGAGCCGCGAAGAAGATCCCTACGAGCAACAGACAGATCATCCCCTGAATAAAGCGGGCGACCCGTTCGGGAGAGAAGCGGTCCGACAAATGCCCGCCCGCGAGATTACCCACCAGCATTCCCAGCCCCGCGACCATCATCACGGCTGTCATCGCCTGCCCGGAGATGCCCGCCACACGCGTCATGGTCGGAGTCACGTAGCTGTACCAGCAGAAAACTCCTCCATTGGCCAGCAGCGTAGCCAGCAGGATTAGCCAAGGAGCCCGCGAACCGAGGAACCGGAATTGCCCCTTCAATCCCGTATCGGGCAGCGCCGGCAGGGCAGGCACCCAGCGGGCGATCAGCAGCAGAGCCATAATTCCCCACAGCCCGACCATCCCGAAAGCCAGCCGCCACGAAAGATAGCTGCCCAAATAGGTACCCAACGGCACACAGAACAGGTTGGCGACAGTCATCCCGAGGATCATGATCGACACGGCCTGGGTTTTGTGTCCCGGATCGGCCACCCGCTCCGCAACGATCGAACCTACGCCGAAGAAAGCCCCGTGAGGCAGGCCCGACACGAACCGCATCGCCAAAAGCACCCAAAAGTCGGGCGCCAGCGAAGCGCAGACGTTACCCAGGACAATAAGAGCGGCAAGAGCGAGCAGAATCCCCTTCAACGCCCGCTTACGTGCAATGAGCACCGTCGCGGGAGCCCCGACGCAAACCCCGACGGCATAGGCCGAAATCAGATCCCCGGCCCGGGGGATGGAAACGCCCAAATCCCTCGCCACATCGGGCAGAATCCCCATCATGACGAACTCGGCCATGCCGAGAGCCAACGTGCCGAAAGCCAGGGCGATCAAACTCTTTTTCATAAATCGACTCTTTTTACCGACGGCTCCGCACTCCAGGTACGGAACCTTTTTCGCAACTTTCGCATCCTTCGGACCGCTCCGCAGCTCGACAATACGGCGCGTCCGAAGCACGGTCTTTTGATTCGGAGAACAAAAATAGCGCATATCTTCCCCTCTTCCGCCTAAAACGAAAGAATTTCTCACCGACCCGACAAACCGGCCCTCCCGGATTCTCCCTGACGGGATGAATCCGGGAGGGCCGATTATATACTATCCGAAAGCCCAAAGAGAGCCGTATGACTGAGATCAATACCCCAGCCAGTGAAGCCACTCGAGCGCTTCGGGCGTCAGCTTGTCATCGCGGTCCACCCAGGTTCCGGACTCGATGAGCAACGTTTTATACTCCTCGATACGGCGCGTGATCGGAAAATCGGGTCGCGGCAGCGCACTCTTCTCCGCACGCTCCGAAGGGCGAATCGTCCGGTCGAAAACCTCCCGAAGCACCGGGCGCCGGTGTCCCTCCCACTTGAAATCTTCGAGAAAAAGAGCATGCGTCTCCGGAATCTTATCCATCGGGAAGATCGAAAAGACCGGCTGATTACGGTAGGTAATGCCTTCGACCGTATTGTTGTCGATATAGTAGGTAGCCGCACCGCTTTGGATAGAAACCAGCCCCACCGGTTCGGGCGAATCGTCCTCCTGCATATAATAGATGGTCTGCACGTTACCGTCCACGTCGTTGCGATAGATCTTGTTATCGCGGAAATAGGCAGTAATCAGCTTGCCCGTCACCTGGTTGTAAGTCATAGTGTCGATCTCGCTCGACATGACCGGACGGCCGACGAATTCCGCTTTCTGGAGTTTGGAGTTTTCGGTATAGATCTTCATCACGTCCGAAGTGATCTGGTTGTCCTGATTCCAAAGCACGGGATCGATATAGAGCAGGATCATCGAGTCCGTGGAAACGGCCACCAGAGAATCGCAGACCGCCTGGAAGTCATTGCGGAAGATCTTTACCCGGCGATACCCCTTGACCAACCGGTAGAGGGAATCTCCAGCAGGTGCAGCGATCGAATCCCCCCGCAAAGAGTCCGCTGCCGCAACCCCGGCCTTGAGCGAATCGAGCTGCATGGAATCGCGTCCCAGCGAATCCGCAGCAAGAGAGTCCCGGAACAAAGAATCCAACGCGGCAAAAGCCCTGGCCTCCCGCAGGGAGTCGGCGACCAGCGAATCGAGAGCCGACGCCGGAAGCTTGCCTTTCAGGATCGCCTTCCCGGTTTTGGCACGCCGCTTGGCCCAGATTTTCTCCATACGTTCGGCACGGCGCTCCAGGTTCTTTCTGCGCAATGCCTCCTCCTTCTGTTTCGCAGCGTCGAGCTTGGCAGTAGCCCGAGCCTGACGTGCTTTGGCGATCTGCGCCAGCTTCTCCTTGCGGGCCGCTGCCGCCTGCGCCTTTTTCACGGACGCTATGCTGTCGGCCTGTGCCCGCAATTGAGCTTTCAAGCTGTCGGCCTGGGCTTTCCGCTCCCGCTTGGAAAGAATATGCACGGAAGAATCCGCAGGAAGCGATTTTGGACCGGCCTGCGCAAGGCTGTCGGAAAAAAGCGTATCCACCGCAGAAACGGCGGCCACGGAATCGGCAGGGGTCATTCCGCCCCCCACCCGATCAAGGCTGTCGGAAAGAAGCGTATCTATTGCTGGGGCGGCATCCAGAGAATCGCCCCCCGTTCCTCCTTTTTCAACCGGAACAGCCGCTATAGGTTCTGCAACGGAACCAGAACCGGCATCCGCAGTTTCGGACGAGGTTTCGACGGCTCCGGCCGCAGCCTGCGGAGCAGCGGCATCCGCCTGCGATCCATCCTGCGAGGCTTTTGGACCCGCAGCACTCGGTTTCGCAGCCAGTGAATCCACAGACGGTCCCCCCTTAGAGCCGGCCAGAGAATCTGCCGCCTTTGCCTTCACCTTCGCCAACGAATCGGCACGTGCCTGCTCGCTCTTCGAGATCGTATAAAGAAACATCGAATCGGCACACATATAGAGCGAATCGCTCTGACTCGTATCGTAGCTGACCACCGAAGGTCGCTGCGTGAGCAGAGCATTGCCCGGCTCCTTCCAATATTCGCCGTAATCGCCGAAAGCGAGCACTTTGTGCTCGGCGTCGTCGATCTGGATATTCCGGAACAAAAGAGCATGCCCGGACTCCCGGTAATAGTCGAGGCTGTCGCTCCACAGCTCCTGCTTTTCGGTCATCACATACCCGTTGCGAGTCAGCACGTAAAGCTCGCGCGGCTTTTCGTAACGTCCCCGGTCGGCATAAATGTAATCGCCGCCTTCGTTCCAGATGTTGGTTCGCTCGAAGAAATGAGCCTGGTCGGTATCCGTAT
>ERZ791575.815-NODE-815-length-12419-cov-2.261161_pt1 | contig 12419 bp, 9 predicted proteins | sample MGYA00509970_ERZ791575 | MGnify/ENA primary metagenome ERZ791575 (study PRJEB30046, sample SAMN00791935) | human gut metagenome | study: EMG produced TPA metagenomics assembly of the A metagenome-wide association study of gut microbiota in type 2... | reverse complement strand
ACAGGCTGAGGAAACCGGCTCCATTGACCCGTAGGATACTGTACTCGCGGATGCGGGTGAAAAACGAGCCGATTCCGAAATGGAAGAAGTTCAGCAGCCCCACCAGCAGTACCAGAATACCGGCTACCAGTGTAATGCCCGCAAAGTAAGGAGCCGGACCATTTTCCCACAAGCCGTTTCCGAACGGATAGGCACAGACTGTATATTCACGGCGACCCAATACTTCACAGACAAGCTGTCTCCTTCCGACAGACTCCATAAATTGTGCTACCGACCTGTCTTCGGGAAGCAAGGCATAAGTCTGCGAACCGCTCACACTCTTGTCGGCATCGGTATGAAGGACTCCTTCGCTGTCGTTCACAATCAGGGCATCAGTCTGGCGCAGGAAGTTCAGGCTGTTGTTCTGTGGCAGGTCCTCCATGACGGCCTGTACCGTGTAGGCAATTCCTCCATCTTCGGGAGTTACATCTGGTGACGACCATAGGCGGTGAGTCAGTATGAGCTGCTTCCCGACGAGCCGAAGATCCGTTTGGCTACCGATTCGGACAACACTACTGCGTTGGGCGTATGTGCTACCTGCTTCCACTCACCGCAGAGGATGCGGGGAGTGAAGACCGTACAGAAAGCTGAATCCGTTTCCAGCACACCCAGGTCGTAAGGCAGCATCTTTTCTTCGGACAACACGACATTGAATGTACGGGACTCCGGTCCGTCCACCGTGCAGAAGCTCTCTGCCTCGAGGCTCTGTTCGCGAAGGTAGGCAGACAGCCCACCCGGAGTTCTCCGGTACAGTTCGCCTTCTGCATTCTTTACGCAGATTTCCACAATCCGTTCCCTGTTCCGGAAACATTCGTCTGTGCCGTAGATGTACCGGCTGCAATAAAGGCAGACACAGAAACTGAACAGCGCCAGCGATACGCCGCAAATGGCAATCAGGTTCTGCATTTTGTACTTCATCAGGCTGCGGACAGCCACTTTCAGGTAGTGTAGTATCATATATTTGTTTTTTAATTATTATTCTCTCTTTATCACTTCCGCCGGATTGAGTCTCATGACTTGCCAAATCTTCATTCCTAAGGTAACGACTACCAGACTGCCTACCGAAATGAACATCAGCAACGGCCATTCCCAACGATAAATACAGTCTATGGTGTAACTCTGTAGCAGCGTTTTCATGGAGAGGAAAAGCAGCGGATAGACCAGCAGGAAAGTGAAGGCAAACAGCAGGATGTAAACCTTGCCGAACATCCAGGCAATGTTTCTCGGAGTGGCTCCGTTGATTTTGCGGATGGCCACTTCCTTCAGGCGGGCTACCGTGTCCATGGAGATAGCGGAGAAGATGCTGAGTACCACTAACAGCAGACTGACAACTGCCAATACCGACATGGCCACGCGCATAGTCTTGATGATATTCAGATCTTCGTCGGACTCATTCAACATCATCAGGTCAATCGGCAGGGAGGACGGTACAAATTCGCGGCACAGGTCGTCCAGCCGTTTCAGGAAGACAGGCAGGTCGGTCGCTTCGGTTACCTTTATATAATAGAGTTGTGCATCGGTACTGGGCATGAAAACAGAACCCATATATTGGGGGGCTTCCACCTCATTGAACAATGCCTTGTAAACGCCTGCTATCCGATAATCCCTGTTATCCAGGCGGACTGTTCCCGTATTGCCGTCGGCATCCAGCAGCTGCTTGAAGGCCTCGCTTACATAGACCTCGCCTGAAGCATCATCGGGGACTACCTTCCCTTGCATCGGTATGTGGAAGAAACGGAAGTAACGGGGACTGCCGCTGGACATGACGATACGGGCCATGCTCTTATCCTTGCGTTCATATTCGGTATAAACGTGGAAGTTGATCGGGTTGGAAATGCAATAACTGATGACGTCTTCCACTTTGGGCATCTTGCGTACCTCTGTCAGAATGGGCTGTATGTTGTTCTCCAGGTATTGGGTTTTCAGGGGAAGCACCACAATCCGTTCCCGCTCTCCTTCGGGCAGGGGATTGTACATCTTGTCGAACAGCAATTCGTTCGACGCGAGCCAAGTCAGGGCGACACCACCCGCAAAGAACATGGAGATGACCAGTTGCAGACCGATCATCGCATTGCGGAACGTGTGTCTTTTGCGGCTCTGCTGGAGGAAGGCATACAGGGATATCTGACGTAGCTTGCGGAGCGGGAAGCTGACAATGAGCAGACAGACCGTCACGACGACCAGATAAACCTTCAGTTGGGTCAGATAGACATCCTGCAAATGGATATCGGGCACTTCGTCCATGGGCAGAAGGCTGTATGCCAGGCCGAATGTCCATTCCGTCAGCAGGAACGAGAGAAGCAGGGCAGCTGTCATCATCAGGATGACTTCCGACGCAAGCAGGCCATACAGGCCTTTGGTATCGGAACCCAGACACTTGCGCAAGGCCAGTTCGCGCTGGCGGTTGAAGAACATCTGGATGGTGAACTTCAGGAAGTTGATCAGTCCAGACACCAGGATGAGGGAGACGACCAGCAGAAACAAGAGCTTGGCAAGCAGGGTCTGTCTGTGCTGGCTGCTCTCCGATTCGACTTGAAACTTTATCGGTTTGCCTTGCGAATCGGTCCAGGCAATCTTTTCCAATAAGGACCGGAAGCTGTTCAGGTCCATCTTTTCGGGCCGGTAGCAACTGGCGTACAGGATGTGGTTGTCTGACGGCTTTGTTACAGGAAAGTAACAGTCGGGAACCGTATTCGGATCTTTCCCCGTGGCCACACCTGCTACCTTGAACAACTGGCCCGACTGGTCGTTGACGATGCGCAAGGTCATTCCTGTCGGATTGGTGTTACCAAAAGCTTTCCGGGCAAAGGCTTCGGACAGCACCACGTCCGTAGGCCCGAATTCATTCGTTATCCCTGTTACCGAAATGCCGTTGTAGGTATAGTAATAGGCATCGGCATTGCGATAACGGACCAGGAAAGGACGCTCCTGCCCCTCTTGGTCGAAGAATACCACTTCCCGGGTATGCAATCCTTTGGAATAGGCTGTCACAGCTTCTACCCCCGCATGACGGAGTTCTTCCTCCATACGTGTAATTTCATTGGAAGAAAAGGCCCGGTTATTTACCAGTGAAAGGTTTAACCGGCGGTCGTAGTGGGGACGATGGTCGGTGGGAGCTACCGTTTCCACAAACTGATAGGTATAGCTGAAGCATACAATGCCGGCAGCCAGGCAGAGAGCCGATATCAGGCTCTGCATCTTGTATTTCATCAGGCTGCGGGCAGCCACTTTCAGGTAATGTTGTATCATTCTTGGTATAATTATTTATTCTGTGTTTATTATTCTCTCTTTATCACTTCTGCCGGATTCTGTCGCGCCGTACGCAGGATGCGGAAGATAACCGTCAGCGTCGTAACAGCTGCCACTAGGACAAAGACGCCGGTCCAATAGAAGAAACCGCAGTCGAAGAACACGATGTACATCCGCTTCCATTGCTGCAGTGCGAATCCGACCAGCGGGAAGGCCAGCAGGGCACTGACGGCCAGCAGCACGATATACAGGCGGGCGAAGAGCAACATGATCTGCGGCACCCCTGCTCCATTCACCTTGCGGATGGCTACCTCCTTCTGTCGGCGTTCGGTGTCGAGCGTGATGCTCGAATAGACGCCCAGCAGCGTGATGAGGATGCTGACCACGGCAAAGAACAGCACGATGTTCTTCATCGTATATTCCAGCGGCTGACGGTCGTGGATGTCGTCGAGCAACGTGCCTACCCGTACAGGCACGCTTTCGGGCAAAGCCTCACGGAGCAGTTGTTCCACCCGTGCCTTGACTTCCTGTACCTGGCCACTGTGGCACTTCAGATAGCAGTGCCCAATGTAGTCGGACAGATTGTAAAGGAGGAAGACGTAACCGATGCTCTTCGAATAGGTGTCGGTCTGGAAAGGCGCACAGATGCCGCATACGCTATAGTCGCGTTGCGAGTCGTAAAGAGGCATTCCCAGTATGTCTTTCTCCATCCGTTGCTGCCAGGTACGGTCAGCCACGATGTCGGCTTCTGTCTTTGGAGCGCGTCCCTGCTCCAGCGGGATATTCATGAAGGAGAAGAAATTGGCGGGGACACGCATCACTTCAACTTCTATCCATGAGTTGTCGTTGCCTTTCCCGGTCATCATCAGGTTGCCCGACGAACCTCCCAGATAACTGACGTCTGCCAGCAGGGCATCTTCTACAGCAGCCAGGCTCTTGAAGCGGTCGACCAGGCTCTGCTTTTCCGCATTGTTCAGGCAGGAGTAATCCAGCGGGATGCTGAGGATGGAAGCTTTTTCCTGCATGGAGAGGGTATGAAGCAGGGTGTCGCTTGTCTTTTCGGACTGCAGGTAGAGGGCCGCTGACAGGGTGACAAACAGCCAGCAGAGAAAGAACTGTACCCCCAGCATGAAGTTACGCCCCCGATGGCTCTGACGCAGACGGCGGCCTCCGCCAAGTCCGTCCTGCACCGATATGCGGCGGATGCGCAGCGTGGCCACCAGGCAGATACCTGCGCAAAGCAGTACCAGCAACCCGATGTATTGGGCGGCATGACGCATGAGCAGCGACTTGCTGAACGTCATCGACATGAATTCGACAGAATAGTCCAACCGTCCGTCGGTCACTTCGATGCCCCACAGCATCAGCAACGAGGCTGCCAGTACCACCAGCAAAGACTGTATGAAGAGCAGGGTAAAAAGCTGCCCGCCGCTGCATCCATTCACCTTCATCACGCTGAACTCTTTCGTACGGTTAAAGTAGGAACCGATCAGGAAATGGAAGAAGTTGAGCAGTCCCACCAGCAGGATGAGCAGTCCCATGGTGCCCGTAATCCAGCTGGTGATGGACAGCTGCCTGTGCTCGTAGGGAAAGCGTCCGATGGGAAATACTTGCGCTTCATAGTCCCTGTCGTACAGGCGCCAGCTGTAGTCGCGCTGCATGAACTGCTCTTCCAACTGACGGATGTCGGCATCGGGTGCCAGCAGGGCAAATGTGTTGCCTCCCGTCATCTCGTGGCGTCTGTTGCTCTGCAGCAGACCTTCGCTGTCGTTCAGCACCAGCATGTCCATCGTTTCCATGAAGTGTAGGGAATTGTTGAGCGGCGTGTCTTCCATGACGGCCTGCACGGTATAGGTGATGCCTCCGTTGTGGGGAGTGGTCGATGGCGAGGTGGGCAGCCGGCGGGTCATGACACATGTCTTTCCGATGGCTTCGGCCTCACTGCCGAAGATGCGGACGGCCGTCGAACGGCTCATCACCAGCGCATTGGGCGTATGGTTGGCCCCCTCCCAGCTTCCGGCCACGATGCGGGGCGTAAAGATGCGGGCATAGAGGCTGTCCGTCTCCATCCGCTTCAACTCGTAGGGCAAGGTCTTGCCGGGCCTTACCTCGATGTCGAAGGGCATTTGGCGGGGATAGGAGACAAACGAAAGGGCCTCTACCCCCTTTGCCCAGCCGCGCATGTCCTCGCAGAGCGGTGCGGACGTGCCGGAGAAATAATTGTCCTGTTCGCTATCGTACAAACTAACCAGTACAATCCGCTTGTAGTTGTCGAAACAATGGTTGGTAGACTGTATGAAACGGCTGCAATACAGGCAGACGCAGAAGCTGAACAGGCCCACGGCCAGCCCGATGATGGAAATGATGTTCTGTGTTCTGTATTTCAGCAGGTTTCTGATGGCAAGTGTAACGTAATGTAGTATCATATTCTATTCTGCAATATTCTTCTTATAGTCCTTTTTCTGAAAAGTGTCAAAATCGAAATGGTATGTCCCGTTTACAACACCAGCTCCTCGGCGTCGCCAAAGTTGTCGTATCCGGTCGTAATCACCCAGTCGCCAGGCTGGAGGCCGTCGGTAACTTCGTACTGCTGCGGGTTCTGTCGGCCGATGGTGAGAGGCACGCGCACGGCACGCGTCTTGTCCTTGTTCAGCTTGTAGATCCACTGCCCACCCGTAGCCTGGTAGAAATTGCCGCGGGGAATGACGAGGGCGTCTTCGGGCTGACCCAGCTCGATCTGTACGCGGAAACTCTTGCCCACACGGACGTTGTCGGGCATATCGGCGGTGAAGACGAGGTCGACGTCGAACATGCGGTCCTTCACTTCGGGCACTACCTTGGTGATCTTCAGCGGATAGCGCTTGCCTTGGTAGAGGATGGTTGCGGGTAGGCCGGTGGTGATACGGTCGATGTAGTATTCGCTGAGCGAGGTATGTACCTTGAACTGGTCGAGTACCTTGATTTCACCGATGCTTTCGCCAGACTGTACCTGCTGGCCGGGTGTTACACTGACGAAGCTGAGCTGCCCGCTGATGGGGGCGCATACTACCAGGTCGTTCAGACGTTGGCGCGAACGTTCGTACTTCTTCTGTTCACGGTCGCGGTCGTTCAGCAGCAGGTCGCGGCGGATGATGGAGACAGCCGAATCGTGGCGCAGGCTCTGGCGTTGTAGGCGGGCTGTCTTTTCCTTGTAGCGGTATTCGTCCTCGGAGACTTGGAGCTGAGCCTTACTCTTGATACCCATGCGAAACTCTTCTTTCTCCAGTTCAAAACTCTTGCGCAGCTTCTCCAGTTCGTAGTCAGTTTGCAGGGCTTGCTGCTGTAGGGTGAGGCTTTGTTGTTCCATTTCGATTTCCTTTTCGCGGTAGGTAATGAGCTGTTTTTCCCACTCGTCGCGTTGGTCTTCGATGGTACGCAGCAGGTCGAGGTTTTCCAGCACGAGGATGGTATCGCCTTTCTTCATCATGTTGCCTTCTTCGCCCACGATGCGGCTCACACTACCTGCCTCACGGGCGTTGATCTTGATGGTGAGGATGGGCTGCACGAGTCCTTCGACATCGACATATTCCATGAATTTGTCGTTCTTCACTTCAGCCATTTGCAGGCTCTCGGGGTCGATACGCAGCTTGCGCGGTCCGGCCGAGAGGATGATAACGTAAATCAGGAAGGCGGCAAATACCACTCCGCCTGCCAGATAGTAACGGTAACGGATGTACCAGGGTTTCTTTTCGAGTTTGATATCCATTTTATTAATTGATAATTGAAAATTGATAATGGGATACTATTTTGTAGTGAGAATTTATTTGATAAGTCGTTCCAGATCTTCCTCCAACGGTTGGTCCTGCCCGAAGTCGTAGAGCGTAAGGCTGCGCAGGGTGTAGTACAGGCTCCAATAGTCGTAAAGGGCTGTCACATAATTGCGGCGGGCAGAATCTTTTTCGGTAATGGAAGCATTGAGGTCGAGGATGGTGGACTGTCCCAGCAGGTAGAGGCGGCGGGCTACGTCGGCACGGCGCTGTGCGGTAGCGTCTGTACGGGCGGCAATGTGTACGCGTTGGGCTTGCAGATTGAATTGCTTCACCAGTTTGCGGATGTTCAGGTCGAAATCAGTCTTGTCCTGTTCCACTTGCGTATGTACCAGGTCGCGGTTGCTCTTGGCTACGCGTACCTGGCCCTTGCCACGTCCCCAGTCGAGGATAGGCAGCGAGATGCCGAGGCTAACGTATTGCTGGTCCATGGGGTTGCGCCAGGCGTTCTTCCAGCGGTCGGCAGTCTGCGTCAGGCCGAAGCGCAGGTAGATGTCGGCTTTCAGGCCGGCGTTGGCACGAGCCTGGGACACAGCGCTTTCACTTTCCAACTTGCGGCGCTGCATGTTCTCGATGTCGGGGCTGTTCTGGGCGGCCAGCAGTAGCGCCTCGTTGAGGTCGATTTGAAGATCGGGCACAAAGTCCTCGATGCGGACCTTCAGTTCCACGTCCTGCTGGATGCCCAGGTACGAACGGAGTTCCTGCATGGCGTTGTCTACTTCGATGCGGGCGTTCATGCGGTTGGTCTCCTCGGTAAGCTTGTTGATTTCGAGTTGCAGCATCTCATTCTCGCTGATGGTACCGATGTCGTAACGGCCGCGCGCATACATATACAGCGTGTCGGCATTGGCGTAGTTGGTGCTGGCTATTTCGTAGTTGCTCTGTGCTGTGGCCAGGGCGAAGAACTTCTGCGTGGCGGCAGCGGCTACCAGCTCCAGTGTCTCAACATAACGTTTGCGTGCCTCGCGGTAGCGCACAGGTTCGATGCGGCGGTCCCACTTCAGTGAATTGTAGCCGAAGAGTGACTGGCGGTAACCAATGTTGACGGGCGACGTCTGGTACGAGTGGCTATCGTCGCTGAAGAGATCAATGCGCTGGGCCGAGGTCTCTACGAAGAAGGTACCGCCCGTCCAGGGTACATTTTGTGTCAGGCTTAGGGTGAGATCGGTGGCGAGCAGATTCTGTTCCACAAACTTTACACTGCCGTCGCCCATTGTCACCTTGTTGATGGCGCGATCCAGGTAGGGGTTGGACGTCAGCGTCAGGTTGGGCAGGTAGTTGGCTCGGTAGTAGCGGTAGTTCCAGTAGGAGGAACGGAAGCTGTGGCGGGCGCTCTGTGCATCGGGCGACTTTTCCTGCGCATGGTGGATAGTCTGTTGCAGGGTCAGTTCCAAGGCCTCTTGGGCGTGGAGGAGTACCCCCATGCCGCAAGTGGCCGCTATCAGTAAAAGGATACGTTTGAACATAGTTTTTCCATTATTTTATAAATAGATATCAAAATCCGTGCCAAATTGTTAACTGGCTGTTGGCCAGTAATTAAGCGAAATGCTCTGTGGGGAACTTACGTGCACTATCGCACAAAAATAGTGCGGAAGCGCACGCACAGCACACGGATATTATGCGTATCTTTGTAGCAGACACCGAATGATTATGGAGAAACTTGGAAAAATACTGATTGTAGACGACAACGAGGACGTGCTTTTCGCCCTCAACCTGCTGCTCGAACCCTATGCCGAGAAGATAAAGGTCATCACCGGCCCCGAACGGCTGGAATACTTCATGACAACTTTTCAGCCCGACATTGTCCTGCTGGACATGAACTTCAGCCGCGATGTGGTGAGCGGACAGGAAGGCTTCGACTGCTTGAAACAGATTCTGCACATCGACCCGCAGGCGGTGGTCATCTTCATGACCGCTTATTCGGATACCGATAAGGCTGTTCGAGCCATCAAGGCAGGAGCTACGGACTTCATTCCCAAACCCTGGGAGAAAGAGAAACTGCTGGCCACGCTCTCGTCGGGCATGAAGCTGCGCCGCTCGCAACGCGAAGTAAACCTGCTGAAGGAGCAGGTGGAAGCCCTGAGCGACGGCAATGCCGACGAACGCATCATCGGCGAATCGGATGCCATGCGGGCCATCTTCGATACGGTGGAGAAGCTGCGCGACACGGATGCTAACATCCTGATTCTTGGTGAGAACGGTACGGGAAAAGACGTCATCGCCCGCCTGCTCTACCGCCATTCACCTCGCTCGGGAAAGCCCTTCGTCACCATCGACTTGGGTAGTATCCCCGAACAACTGTTCGAAAGCGAGTTGTTTGGCTACGAGAAAGGCGCCTTTACTGATGCCCGCAAGGCCAAGGCGGGGCGTATGGAGGTGGCCACGGGAGGTACGCTCTTCCTCGACGAGATAGGTAACCTCTCCCTGCCCATGCAGGCTAAGTTGCTCACTGCTATCGAAAAGCGCCAGATCAGCCGGCTGGGCAGCACGCAGAGTACATCCATCGACGTGCGGCTCATCTGCGCCACCAATGCCGACATCCGCCGCATGGTGGAGGAAGAACGCTTCCGCCAGGACCTGCTCTATCGCATCAACACCATCGAACTGCACATTCCGCCTCTGCGCGAACGCGGTAACGACATCCTGCTGCTTGCCGATCACTTCCTGCAACGCTATGCCCGCAAATACCAAAAGGAAATGCGCGGCCTGACGCGTGAGGCCAAGAACAAGTTGCTGCGCTACGCCTGGCCGGGCAACGTGCGCGAACTGCAACACACGATGGAACGTGCTGTCATCCTGGGCGATGGCTCTCTGTTGCGCCCCGAGAACTTCGTCTTCCAGGCCGCGGCTCCCACTCGTTCGCACAAGGAGGAGATGGAAGTGCTCAATCTGGAGCAGCTGGAGCGGCAGGCCGTGGAGCGTGCCATGCGCCTGAGTGAGGGAAACATGACCAAGGCAGCCGAGTATCTGGGGATCACGCGGTTTGCTCTGTACCGGAAAATAGAAAAATTAGGCCTATGAGACGTTATTCCTTCATCGTCGCTCTCCATATCCTCGCCATTGCCCTGTTGGCTGTGGGTGTCTACCTGCTGGCTGTCCGGGAGTTGTGGTTCAGTGCCCTGATGGTGTTTCTCGTACTTGTGGCTGTAGGCATCAACCTCTACCGTATGCAGATGGTGCAGATACGCATGATGCGCCACCTGGCCGAAAGCCTGCGTTTCGACGATATGATGCTCTCTTTCCGTTCGCCCTATCGCAACCGTTCGATGGAGCAGATGGTGGGCGAATTGTCCGAAGCTATGCGCAACTTCCGTACCCGCGTACTGGAGCACAACGAAATGACCGCCTGGCAGAAACTGATCTGTGTGCTGACGCACGAAATCATGAACTCGTTGACTCCCATTATCTCCCTGTCCGAAACTTTGTGCGAGCGCGAAGTAGACGAGCGTAGCTATAGCCTGATGCACCAGGGCATGCAGACCATCCATCGCCGCAGCAAAGGACTTCTGGAGTTTGTGGAAAACTACCGCAAGCTGACTCGCCTGCCTGCTCCCGTCCGCCGTCCCGTGTCACTCGTCGAACTGTTTCAGGACCTGCGCAAGCTCTTTCCCGAAGATTATATTCACATCTATCTGCCCGCCGACGACCGCACCCTCCAGATAGACCGTACGCAGGTGGAGCAGGTGCTCATCAACCTGATCAAGAATGCCCGCGAGAACGAAGCCCGTTGTATCACCCTCTCGGCAGGTGTCACTCCCACCGGACGTATCTTCCTCCGCGTGACAGACGATGGTACAGGCATCGAACCCGAAGTGCATGAACGTATCTTCGTCCCCTTCTTCACCACCAAGCCCGGAGGCTCGGGCATCGGCCTCACACTGGCCCGGCAGATTATGCACCAGCACAGTGGCAGCATCGACGTGCGTTCCTGTCCCGGCGAGGGGAGTGTATTTACGTTGCTGTTTCCGTACAATTATTAGTCGTTTCTACTGAATGAAGTTGTTGATCCGATTAGCCGGATTGAGTGGGGTCTGGTCAGACAGGACCAGTGACTTGACCATGTGTAATGTTCCCTGCTTGTATCGTTGGAAATGCTCGGATGCGATATGCTTTTCATAAGCCCCTCTGCTCGCATAAGTTTCAAGAATCGTTACCCTACAGGGATTCTCCTTTTCGCTGACCGCATACATCGTCAATACTCCGGGTTCGGTACGCAGAGAGACTTCGACAACTTCCGCCGCATACTTCATGTACGCATCAAGGTACTGCGGATAGATTTCAATCTTCGACAACCGTACTATACCGTCGGCAGCCATCGGTTCTTTAGCACACATGGCAGGTGCATTGTCCAACTGGAGGCATTTGCCTATCACTTCTCCGGTAGCCAAATAGGAATAGGTCGGGAAATCAAACAATACGGGTTTCAGCCGGGTATAGTCGGGCTTTCCATTATCACCAAGGACATCCGGCGAAACATACGTATTGACGACCGAACAGATGAAATTATCGAATCCCTCTGTTTCGTAAATGTCCACTACATTGCACTCCATTGTCAGCGGTGAGATATCGATGACAGGTGTACCGTTTTCGCCGATATGATACTCGAAAACCTCCGATTTATCAACGGACGCTCCACTTACGCTTCCCACATAATCGGCCTTCGGCAACATTTCGAGGCTTACGAGACTGACAGAAAGTTTTTTGGATTTTCTGATTCCCTGATTGGTATAATGACTTTTGCTCATACTCAATAGGATTCTGTCATGACCGATGATACCTGTATGTCCTACTACAAGCCAGTTCACTTTACCTTCTACCTCTGCCCCAACGACTGTCATCGGCTTCGGATAGAGTGCCAACAAGCTTCCGATGTTCTGTTTCTCTGTTTCCATGATATTTGAATGATTTGTTTCTTTTTCCTCTGTCGTGTTGCATGACAGCAACCCACAAAGAAGCATGGTACATAATATAAATCTTATCATATTCTCTGGTAGTTTATCTTAGATGATGCAAAAATAGAAAGCACTTACAAGACCAAAGTGACGATAAGTGGGATGTTTGTATTCATTTTACTGATATAAATCAATTTATACTCCTCTTCTAACTGGAAATTCTTATCTTTGTAATTGAACATCAAATTTGTATAGACTTCATGAGCAAAATATTGAAAGTAAAAAATGTAAGTGATTACAGCTGCTATGTCGGAGCTACAGACTTTCATCCATGGGTCAACGTTATTGATTTTGCAAAAACATTAATATATTGATAATCAACCACAACAAGTAGATATATAATCTATGTGCAACAAATTCACAACAAATAAAT
>ERZ791575.799-NODE-799-length-12562-cov-2.661230_pt1 | contig 12562 bp, 8 predicted proteins | sample MGYA00509970_ERZ791575 | MGnify/ENA primary metagenome ERZ791575 (study PRJEB30046, sample SAMN00791935) | human gut metagenome | study: EMG produced TPA metagenomics assembly of the A metagenome-wide association study of gut microbiota in type 2... | reverse complement strand
AGAACTTCATTTATTTCATCGTCACTGACCAGCTTGGAGCGTGCCGAACTGTTTAACAGGCTTAATAACAGGAGAGGATAAGAGGAGTTCTTTATCAGGTCTATGGAAAGTTTGTCTGAAAGTCTGAAACCTTCCACATAACATTCCGCAGCTAACGATTTCTCATAATTATTTTCCCGGCACCAACCACACAGCCTCAATGCTTCACTTTGCATTAGGTAATCGTTGCATCTGGAGTATGCTTCAGCACCGCGATAGTACGTCTCTGCCGCTTCTTTCCAAAGCGACTCCCGTACATAGATGGAGGCTTTCCCCAATAAGGTGTTTCCGAGCAATCGGCAAGCTAAAGAGGGATCTAATTTTTCTTCCCCGATTTCAGCGGCTTCTACGGCTTTGTCGGCAAAGTACATGGCCGTCTTGTAGTCCTTACGGGAAATCTGGTCTGTATATAGAATTGTATATACGGTTACAAATTGACTGATCCAGTTAATGTCTTTCTTCACATTTTCGAGAGCGATATCGAGGCATTTCTTCGCAAATTCCTCTGTTTGCGCTGCATTCCCTTTTTTCACACTGTTCATCAGTTTGATTAATGCCAGCCTGAAATTCGAGGCTGCCGGGTCGCTTTTATCTTCATTCGCCGCTTGTTCCGCGAGTTGCTCCATTGCACCGTCTAAATCTATTGGTGGATAAATAGACACCGCGTCATTGGAGTGTTTGGCCATTAGTTTGCCAAACTGTTCATAGTCTTTTATGTCGGATATCCCCCATACCATTTGCTTGTGGAATGGCAGAGCAAGAGCCTTTTCAAACCATTCACGACATCCGTCATAGTCGTATGTGTTCTTTAGGTTAAAGACAAAACTGCATTTCATATCAGTCCCTTTTACAAGGGATTCTGTCAGCTTGTTGAAGTTGGCAACTGCGACGGAGGCATCGTTTTCCGCTTCTTCCGACTTATAATCAGCTATCCAATCAACACGTTCAAAGACAATATCTTCGGGTTTCTTTGAGTTATTCCAGTATTCTACTTGTTGTGCAATATACCCTACAACATCTTTTGAGAAATCGGTTCTGGAACTGAACGGAAGTTCTATGAGGAACACCATATCTTCCTCTTCGCTATCAAGGGCAAGCATATAGTCATAGAAAGCATCAAGCATACTTTCGTCTCCCGGATTGATGACGATACGGATTAACTTGACCGGTTTCCTGACTGCATCTTCCCATTGGTAGAGCATCTTGTCTGCTATTTGTTGTATGGCGTTGCTCATATGCTGTTAATTCAATTTGACAATAGTTCCGGCTACGGCTGTGGTTCCGGAAGAATCTATCGTAGCCTTTGTTGTACCGCTGACCGTGGCACTGCTGCTGCCGGTTGCTGTAAAATCAGTACTGGAGATATTATAATTGCTGCCTGCTGTACAATCAATATTTTCTGCTGATTGCGCAATATTGGCACCCGCGGACTCTGTTATGTCCTTTTCCGCATTAGATGATATATTGCCTTCGCTATCAATCATTATTTTGTTTTCTCCAACACATAAGGTGATGCTTTTAGAGGCAGATATTGTGATATTTCCTTCTCCGTCTGCCGTATAGCTGTTGCCTTCCTTGTCTTTCATCATAACGCTTCCTTTTTCATCATCAAGCGTTATGGTACAACCGCTGCGGGTAGTCAGGCTTTTTGTTTTGTTCGAACTGCCGCCACCGGTGCCTGACTTTCCATGGAATAAGCTGCCAAGTACAAACGGACGGTTCGGGTCATCATATCTGAATGCCACCATGACTTGGTCTCCCTTTTCGGGTATGAATACAAATCCTCTGTTTGTGGGCACTTTGTCGCTTGTACCTGCGTCAGGAGTGAGCACCCGTATCCACGAGGTTTGCATCGGGCCGGTCTGCCAGTTCATCTTGACTTGGACGCGGCCTAACTTTTTCGGGTCCTCGTTGCTGACAACCACGGCCTGCTGTGTATGAGCGACAGGCAGAGGTACATCCGGGCATGGAAGGGTGGGAATAGAGGACGGAAGTGCGGTGAAATAGTTCTGGTAACTGTCACCCATACCGGCTACGTGGGTTATTTCCGTAATGATATAGGTGCCGATGCTATTTTTTACGTGGATACCTATTCCTGTATGGATAGCGGTATGAACATCTATGATACTGCCCACCGTGAGGATGCGGCAATCGCTTTCCCCGGTGATGAAACTGGATGCGGCGCTGTCGCTTTGCTGCCTGCGTTGGAAATAGGCGTCAAGTTCACCCTTATTGGTTATGCGCGGTTCCGCCCGTTGGACAGCGGGAGCGGTAAACAAAGCCAATGACGAGTCAAAGGCCGCTTGTCCCAATGTGTTTTGTCCGGCTGCGGTATCGGGGGATTGGCCGTTATAGGTCTGGTCGTTCACCGAATGGTAAGAACTTCCCTTTATTGGTCGGGCAAGTGCCTGCGAGCAGACATCGAGCACGGATAGTTCCTCGCCGTATGTCAGCTTGGTCGTCGAGCCGGCCTGTGGCTTCCCGAATACAAGGTTCTGTCCGTCGTAGTAGAGCCATTCCTGATATTGGCGGGCAAGCCGTTGTATGAATCTGAAGTTGGTTTCCTCGTACTGGCATTCGTATTCCAGCTTCGATTTCGTTTCCGGATTGACAAGAGCTTGCACTCCTGCCTTTTCTGTAAGTTCCTTAACGATGTCAGACAAGGATTTGTTGCACCATGAGGCACAAGTGTGGTCTGACTCCAGTAGGAATGTTGACGAATATCCCGTCACTTTTATATTTCCGTGTGTTCCACCGGAACGATGAAGTCCCACCATGGTGGCCACGCCGACAAAAACAGTGCCGCCGAAGTCCATGATTACTTTTTTTCCAACCCAGTCTTTTGATGCCTCCGGGATTTCCACACCATAGGCTTCTATGGCTTGGATATCCAGTGTTATCTCAAAGTAGTGATGCTCATTGATGCTCTGTTTGAGCATCAACTGCACAAACGACGGCATGGGTATGCCGGCTATTTCCAATGTGACTTTTTTTTGTTCCAGCATGGCGGCATTATATTTGACGGTTTATATCCAAATTGCCAAAGCCGCCCGGCGGAAGTCCGTCGGACGGCCTGACAAATGTTTTGATTTAGGATTTACCTATGTACGCCGATTTATTTCTTCGGCCAACGGTTGTCAAGAGCTGCGCTGCCGACGATGATTTCTTCAGCGGAGAACGTAATGGTGATTGTCATAGGCACATCGTTGTTCGCGTCCAGAGTTTCCGAGTAGTGAACGATGTATGCGTTCTTGAACTGGATCTCCTTCATCTTGGCATCTTCCTCCGTTTTTTTGTAGATAATCTTTCCTTCTACAGGTTTGAAAGGACTGTTCAACATCGCTTCGATGACCGAAGTGTCTTCTGTTGATTCGATGGTTGCTTTTACTCTACCACCCAATACGCTTGAAGAGGGCATACCTTTAGGGTCCGTGTTACGACTAAACTCATAGTTTGAATAAAGGACGTCAAATTCCTTGTTGTTAAGTTCCAATGATGCTCTAAATGCCATAATACTTGGATTTAATGGGTTAAACTTAATTATTTTACTTCGGTTTCTCCGTCCTTGCGCCCTAACCGGTATAGATGCAAAAAAGAGAAAACCTCAAAAACGATTTTTTGAAATTTCCTCTCAGCCTCCGGATGACTCAGTTTTATTGTGGGAAAAAGAGAAGAAAATAAAACATCATCTTTGATGTGAGCAAATATAAGTGCTTATATTCATTTTTCCAAATTTTTTAGCGCGTTTTTTTTGCTGTTATTTTCATTTTAACACGTTTTAAACTAATGTTCGTGTATAAAGCCACTGTCCTATATGATTAGAAACACGCCCCGTTGATGATGTGTCGCTATTAAATTGATTCCCGGTATTGTACAATAACACTTGTAGAAGAAGTTTCATCAGGAATGGACGAAACCGTCGGAAAGAAAACTGCTGCCGGAATGCAGAAAAACGGTATCCACCGCATGAAAGTGGCAGATACCGTTAGCAGATTGACTATGCAGTCTGAATGTTTGCGTATATCCTAATTCTTACGTCCATATCGGCAGATGAGCAATGAACTTAATACCAGGAGTGCAAGGGCAATCATCCATGTATAGATCTTCCGTTCCTTTTCCAAATGTTCGATGTCCGCCGCTTGTTGTTTGGAGCAAGTTGTCAGTATATTAATCTGGGATTGTTGTGCCTTGCAGATATCCATAAGTTCAGCATTAATCCGTTGCTGTGTCTCCAGCGAAGTTTGGATGTTCTTGAAGTTGCGGTTGGTCGTATATGCGTCACGGATATATCCGGGCGTGCTTACCTGTAACGAGGGAACCTGTATGCTGTCCGGAAGGTATGTCAGTTCTGCATTATTGCGCCGTTCCGTTGCGAAGCTGTTGAACAGGAGTATGCCAACAAGTGTGCCGCTGATCAGAAAGGCTATTAATGCTATGATGGCAAACATTGTGTTTGATGATTTCGCGACAGGTTGTTGGTACTCTCGTTCAAGCCATGGATGATGGTTCATCGTGTGAGGCGGAATGGATGTTCCATACTCTACAGTCCGGACTTCGGCATTTTCTTCGGTCTCTTTTTTCTCAAGAGCCTTACGTCTTGATATATCCATAAATTCGCGCTTGGCAATCTGGTATTTATCCGCTTGATAAATTACAAGGTCGTTTTTTACCAGCCAGTCAAGAACGTCCTTGACACTCCGTTCTGATACCTTGAGGTTGCTGATGCTCCAAAATATTTCTGCACAAGATACCCATATTGGCTTCTGGAGACACTTCTGATATAGGATTTCAAGAATCTCTGCCTGTAGTTGTTCTCTTGTTGGTTCCATTTTATTTACAGTATTAATTGTTTCGGAATAAAATAATATTTCTTGTCGGCGATGAATACAGGTCTGAAAAGGTTGCGTTGATACATGTCTTCCAGTCTCTTCATCTTTGAAATTAGGGCTGTATAGCCACTATTAAAGTCCGTCAGTTCAACCTTTCTTTTCTTTAGTTTCTTCACCTTTGTTGAATTTAAAAGGCTGTCATTGGCCATGACTCCCGTCTTACAATAGAAGATTTGAGCCAAATATGGATTTCTGGGCAATACTTTTCGATAGAAACTTCTGTTTATGCTTTTCTTTTGCCGGTTAAATTGCTTGCGAAGCACTCTTAGCTCCTTTTTCCCTATGTTATCTGAGAACTCCGGGAGCAGTCCCCTGTAGCTTTGCAGCAGTTCCATCACTTCCTTGTCATCGAGTAGATATCCATATTCGTACCCGTCCATTATACTGTCCGCTACGGAGGCCTTTATATAGTAGGTGTCATTCACGCTGTTTCTATCTATATCGTCAAGGCTCATACTGTCAGGATTTTCCGTATGATGGAATATATGCGTCAGTTCGGATGTGGGACGGCTTCTTAGGACACCTATATTTCGCTCATAATCTTTAAGTGAGTGCAACAGTAGGCTGTCCGTCTCGAAAGATTGCCATAATACGGAATCCAAGGCTGTTTCCAAAGCGTTGCTTTCCAGTCTGTTTCTACCTTTAGGGAATAAGATTCCTCCTACCGTAAGGCTGTTGTATGGAGCATCATACAGGTATAAGTTGGCATCCGTAGCTTCTATGTTCTTGAACAGCTCCGTCTTTACCAGTCTGCTGTCTGCGATATAATTGGATATATGGTCTATGTATTTCGTAGAATGGCTGTCCAGAATGGATTTGGCCTGCAATAGGAAGTCCTGATAAGAAGTGCCTGATGCTCTGTCTATCTGGGCAAACAGAAGCCTTGCCGGTTGGGTTGCCAGCCACGAGAGTTGTTGCTCGTGCAAGGATAAAGTTTGCTTTGACCCTAAAATGACAAATACATTGTTGCTGAAACGGCTTTCGTCATCATAACGGGAGATTTGTTTGATAGCCCCGCCAAAACCGTAAAACGATGATTGTTCCTCTTGCTCGTTTTTCCGTTTGGAAGAAATGGATTGTTTGATATAGTCGAGCCAGGCTGAAAAGTCCTTGGTTGGGGCCAAATGTCTGTTTTCTCCGTTGGAGGATATGCAAGTTGCTGAGAAAGTGTAGTCATATCCGGGCTTCATTTTCAGCTTTAGGTTCTGTAGCACATTGATATATGGGGATAGATAAGGCAGGTCGGCATCATTGAACAGTACATGTATGTTCACGTTTTTGTTTTCCGCTTCCATCTTTCGGACATCGGAAACCATGATGTCTCCGCCTTTGATATTGATGATCTTATTCCAGTTCTTGTCCCAGACGGACAGAGGATAGTTCAGCCGGATATTCCCATTCGTTATAGGCCCTGCCGGGTTTCCATCCAGGTTGAACAACATCGTACCCTGAATATTCGCATTATGTAATGCCAACGTATCGGGATACATTAGGTTGACAGCACACAACAAAGAATCACGGTATCGTGAATAATCAATATGATACACCTCATTTTGGCCGACTTCTGCAAGAAGGTCAGCGGGAACCCACCCTAAAAAGCGTTTGGTACTGTCTGATAATGCGGGAACATTGGAAATCAATGCGGATTTGCCGCTCTTGTCTAACTTGTATAGGTAAACAACCTCTCCGCTGACAACTACCGCATCCGTTGTTGTTTTCAAAAACGGCTCTCCGTATATTTTCAGGGTATCTCCATTGAAGAATTGATGGATATCGAACAGCTTGTTAATGCTGTTTATGCCTATACGGTACCTTATCGGCTGGTTGTTGCGGGGATTGATACGGGCATGGTCGTACATCAGTACATTTTCCGATGGTATCCATCCGGCATAATTGACTTTACGGGGTTCCTTAAAGTGTCTCTTGCTGTTATATAGGAAACCTATTATCGACTTGGGCTTGCCTGTAATGTCTGGGTCAGCCTGAACGAGCTTGTAGGTTCCGTTCTTTTCACCTACTATGTAATAGGGTGTGCCAATCCCGTGTGAAGACCGCTTACGCTGGAAATACGGGTCTTCATAACTTTGATTTCCAGTCCTGTCCGAATAGACAATTCTGTTTGTCTTGCTTTTCTTTGTTTTGACAGGAGTTTCTGTTAATTCCGGATAATTGAATATATCCCTATCCATTATTTGTATTCTGTCGCGGATGGACACTTGGGCAGATACGTTGCACGCAAGAGTAATCATCACGGCCACAGAAAACAGATTTCGTATGAGATTCAGTTGTTTCATTTTTCAATATAACTTTGTGTCACATGGATGGACTTGACGCAATTCAAATCGTCAATTTTCACATCATCAATACTCACACGCTTTTTCCTGTTGCTTTCAAGAAAATGCAGTCCTTGGCAATAGCCGTTGAAGTCATTGTATTTTTCATCATTGATGACGACCACTACCTGGTCTGCATCAATGCAAAAATATTTGTTACGGATATAATTCGTATGTTCGTAATAGACCGACTTTTGTGAGACTTTGGCGTCAGCTATGGCTTGCAAGTGTTTTTTTATATCATTCTGTACCAGTACCAACGAATCCACCGTGACCAGTTCCTCTGCTTTTTCAAAGCGTGGGAGAATGGTTATACGGTGCTTCACCGGATATTTCGTCGTATTGGTTTGTAATGAGATGGTGTATTCTCCCGGAATATCATACGAATACACGACTTGCTGCTCGTATGCGTCCACAGTACCGCTTTCTCCAAATTCCCATAGCCATGTGTCCATACCATAGCCTTCTGCCGAAAAGACCAGCTCTTCACCTTGATAACCCTCTGACACTCCATTTATACGGGGTATGGAATCAATGGCCTCATGCTCCAGCCCTGAGATAACTTTGATATACTTGTTTACGGAGTGTTTTCCGTCTATTTTCAAAGTAATAAGATATTTGCCGGCCTTACGGTAAGTGTATGACACATCCGTATTTCTCATCAGTGTATCACCGTTTCCCATTTCCCATATGAGCCGCTTGCCTTTAATCGCTGCCGTATCGTTGACTAATAGCTCCAACCGCTCATTGACCTCATAATGAAAATTATCATTGGTGTCATACACATAAAAGTCAATATTGGCAAGGTGCGACTTCGAAGGCAGGAACAAAAACAAAAGGATACCTGCTATGGCAACCAGTCCCAATATGATGATTGTTATAGTTTTCTTATTATCCATCGCGAATGTTTTATAAATTGGCTTTACATTCTTCCAAATCCCGTTCAATCAGTGCATTGTTATGTACCAGACTGTTCAATTCCTCTTTTATGTCGAATTGGCATTTAAGCATTCTGGAGGACAACACGCCGAAAAGGAATTTCGTATTCATATTGTTTTCCTTGTATATATGCTGCAATTGGTAAATCCCATCCTTCACCTCGTCCATCTTTTGTACTTGATGAATGTTGAAGTCCAGAGAGTCAATCTCATTCCAGATGTTCTGCGCTTGCTGCATATGTGTATGCTGGATTTCAAAAATGCGTTCGGAATGGTTGATTTCGTTTATCAACTCCGAACTGTCCTCTGTCGGTACGTTGAGTATATACCGGCAAAGTATGATATAAATTGCGGCTACTGAGAAAATCAGCAGCAGGAGGAAACGGATGTTTCCCCATAGCATTTCGTCTTTTGTCATGGCTTCGTCAGTTTATTCTTGGTTAATTCCTGATATTTGATTCTACACTTTTCAAGTTGCTCCATGTTGCTTTCACGCTTTTTGCTTTCGCGGTCAAGGTCATCCATTGATGATTGGATGACACGGATCTGTTCAAGCATAGCTTTATACACTTCGTACTTGCTTTTATCGGCCTGCATCGCAATGTCATTTTCCATTAATAACCGTTTTTTGGTTATCAATTTTTGCATGTGCTTGTGTTCACTCGAATTTCGCCGCTTGGTCTTCAGATTGTTCAAGTCCCGGAACAATTCTTCTATCTGGAAGTTAAGTTCTGCCTGTTTCTTGAACACATTGTCATATTCGGCCTTCTTGCTTTCAAGAAGGGATATTCCCTTTTGTGCAGTCACAATCGTTACGATACCTCCGGTTGTGGTAACAATCAGTGCGATAGCGAATACCAAAGTAAATCGGAGTTTCGCTTTCAAACGAGCTATTTTGTTTTCTGCTTCCATACTTGCTATGATTTAATCGCTCAACCTATAAACGACCATGATCGTTTCTTTTGAGCCTCTATTGTTTCGTGACTTTCGTCTCCTACTATAATATTCTCACGAACCATTCCGATGTATTCCAGTTCACTCATTTTGTGGAACATATTGCTGAGCAGTGTCACAAATGCCCCTGCCGTCTGCAATGACTGGTTTATATTGGTATGGTCATACATAAGCTTGGTTAGGCTCTCTATCTTCGTGATAAATTCAGAGGGTGTGACATTGGTCCACTCATAGAAATATTGGAGCAATTGTTCTCTTTCCGTTTCGGAAAGACTTTGAAGAGCGGAGTTCAGACCGTTTGCAAGCTCATTCACGGCCTGCACAAGATATATCGGCGGTTGCTCTAAGGCGATTTGTTCGATAAAGAAGATTCTTGAGTTGTAAAAGGCCGAGAAAGCCTTACACAGCTCAAATGTATTATTGGCAAGCGTATCTCTACGCTTGTCAGCAACATTCCTGCTGTAAATGAGTTTCACGTCTTCTTTTATCGACTGTAGGGTACGTGCCAATTGGGAAATGAATGTTTTAATCCCGTCGTGGCAAGCGGAATGTTGTACCGGTGGAATATATTGATGATTGATTTTATAGGTATTCCCTTGTCTGCATACCTCTGCCACCAGCAAAAAATTCTGGCTGTAGAAAGATTTGTTGACTTGGTTTCTGGGAACGATATGGAGTTTTATGCTCGGCAAGACATACGGGTGATGCAAAGGCACCTCTTCCGGGTCCGGTTCACCGACAGGTATCAAGTGATACGGATCTACGGATATTAGTACCATATACTCGCTGTCCTCGGCTTGCAGACCGGATTCTGAAATGGTTGCACAGGGTTTCTCATCCCCGTATAAACCGTCGTAATAAACGATGGGCAGACCGCCTTTGGTGATAGCGTTGCAGCTTTTCAGGCGGACACAGAGAGTGGACATGGTATCACCTGAAATCTCTATTTCAAGATTGTCACCTATCCCTTCAAGGACCTCTCCAAGACCATAGTTATAACTGGTCAGACTCCTTCCTGCTTCGCGGTTGAGAGCTTCGGTTTGGCAATACTGGTTTGCAAAGAAATGCTGGCTGGTCAGCTTCAGACCATTGACCCAGTTTACAGGCAAATATGTTAGTGTTTTCATATATTATGATGTTTTTGTTTCTACTTGTACACGTCGGATATATATCGTTTGATTATTCTTAATCTTATTGCCCTCACTCGTCAGAGTGGGGTCAAGTATTCTTATGAACAACGGGAAGTTAAACCATTTTGAGGTATAGAACATCCATCCGATTTGCATATCTTCCTTCTCTGTTTCAATCTTGTTTTGGGGGAAACGCCTGTTTTGGTCTTCGATAACCCAATTGAACCAATTCCCAAGAGATATTTCATTGGGCAGGCGGACAACCAACGAAGCGTATGTCGGGTCTTTTATATTCCGTTTGATTTTGACTTTGACCGTTCGGAAGCCGAAGTTGTCTATGTTGTCCCAATATTTCCGGTCAAAGGTACCATAGCTCAATTCCCATGGGGTATATATCGGGTGCGGGATGTCCAGGAACAGGGTTCTGCTGTACATAATCAGATATGGGATTGCAAACCACAGGATATTTGTTGTGTTCCATAGCGAATAAGGTAGCTTGCTTATCAGTTCAAACAGCAGATAGTAGCACCATCCGCCTAAAGCGCATATTGTGGTTAGAGTGAGAATGACCGCTGTTCGGGAACTGCCAATACCGATTGCTCCGAACAAATCGGAGGTTGACAGTTTGCAGAACAATGCTCCAAGGAGGATATAGGACAATATCGTGAATGTCAAGCCTCCCCAGACGTATTCGTTTTTTAGGAAACCGAACAGGCTGGGTAAAGCGACGGCAATGGAAGCCAGAAGAATGAATATGATTAATTTCTTCAGGCTAAGTTTGTTCTTGATCGTTTTTATTCCGGTCAAGACAAATATCATCACGGCTACAAATAATGGAGCCAATAAATAACGTGCAAAGAAATATAGCAATATCTTCATATTATTAGATTTTTCATAAGTTCATATTATATCCTAATCGGTTTTCTCCGAGTATAAAATCCGTTTCTCCACGTACCAGATAATCAACTTCGATATTTCTTGTTGAAAGGATGAAAAATTCAAGTATCCGGCGGACATTGGATAGATGCGTTTTTACCTCCTCATAGTCATCTGTCGGAGTATCAAGGATGATTGTCGCCGTCAAATCATCGGTTTCGCTTATCATTAGACCATTAAGGCCTAATGTCTGTCCGACACATCCGGAACCGACGGAAAGGTAAACCGTTTCATCAATCTCATGGACTTCCAGTCGCAGTTTCACCTTCAATCCCAAAACGATAAGAAGCAGTTGCTCGATAGCAGGCAGGTTCTCTTTATACCGTTCTGCATTGCAGAGGAATAGGAACAGCTTATATTTCTGATGGGAAGTAATGGATAGTTCGACATTTTCCATTACTTCAATCATCTTGATGAAGTTCTTCTTGGAGTCCGGGTCTGAAAAGAAATTCAGATGGCGGTTATTGATACGGACCTTTTCTTTGAAAAACTCTGTATCAAAGGGTGCAAAGAATTGGATAAGCTCTTTATCCTGTTTTTCATTGGCTCGGATGGCTTCAACTATCTCCTTGTTGCTCATGCCCGGTGTGCTAAGCACCAATGGATGAAATAGTAATTCCGGCAATTGATGATAGATGCTGTTTCTTGCCAGATTCAGCAATATATATTCTTTGTCGGCATTTGTCGCCGCGATATGCTGTACCGAAACACTTAATACATCTCTGGATTTCACACGACTGTTCATACCATGGCAATTAACCATAGTATGGTCCAACAGCCGCCGGTCAAGAATAAATTGAAGTTCATCATAAAAGATTTCTGCGACAAAATTTATTGCCTGACTTCGTTGGATGCTTTCCAAGGGTTTCTTTTGCGCTAACATTGTTCCCATATCAGTTCACCGTTTCGATAGTTTATGACGATGTTGTCACCCGGCCTGATTTGCTCAGAGACAATCAGACGAGATACGGACTTCTTGATATAAGTTCTTATGACTCCTGCTATCGGACGTGCGCCGTATTTGGGAGAATACCCTTTGTTTGCCAGATGTTGCAATGCTTCATCCGACAAATTCAACTGGATGTTTTTCTGTTTCATCAGTTGTTCTTGCAATCTTCCAAAATGGAGGTTGAATATCTGTTTGGCGACATTTTCATCTATTGGCGCAAACGGAACCACCTCGGTGAGACGTCCCAAAAATTCAGGTCGGAAATACTGTGCCATAACCTCGATGAGCTTTCCGGAATCAGGAGTATGTCCGGATTGTATTTGTTCCACAATCCACTGGCTTCCGATATTGGATGTGAAAATGATTATGGAATTTGAAAAAGAATTCGGTATCT
>ERZ791575.798-NODE-798-length-12572-cov-3.571702_pt1 | contig 12572 bp, 10 predicted proteins | sample MGYA00509970_ERZ791575 | MGnify/ENA primary metagenome ERZ791575 (study PRJEB30046, sample SAMN00791935) | human gut metagenome | study: EMG produced TPA metagenomics assembly of the A metagenome-wide association study of gut microbiota in type 2... | reverse complement strand
TATTCCTACTTTTCCTGCAAGTTCTGTTTGCCCAATCTTTTTAAGCTGCCTGTAAAATTTTATTTTGGCACCGATTTTAATGTACCGCTCGCGTTCATCGCCCATTTAATCACCAACCTGTCGCTATATAAATAATTATGACATTTATATAAAAATGCTTCTTGCACTTATGGTTTTAAATTTAGCTTTAATAGTTTATGCAAAGGCGCCTGCAATTTTATTTTTAGTACTTTACAGTTCTTATTTTAAACTAAATTAAATTTTAATCGGTGTCCCCTCAGGACACAAAAATAGCGCAGACCGTAAATCTGCGCTAAAATTTTAGTTTATTTTTATATTGTAGTTCTTCGTTATAGGTGTTATATTATCGCCGCTTACTGTAACTTCAACTGCCGGCTCACTGCCTGTTTGATAATAATCAGCTATTGCGCCTGTCAGCGGAAACTCAAAATAATCACCGGCAGGTATTGTACCTGTAAGCAAAATTGTTACTTCATCAGCATAGCCTGCAGCATTTTTTGTAAGCTGCCAGTTAAGTGTTCTGCCTCCCCACGCTTTTGCTGTAAAATTATTTCCGGCTGCACAAATACTGGTAAACTTTATTTTCACTGTCGGGTTTTCCATTGCCTGGCCGCTGTTATTTTGCACTATAAAAACAGGATATTTTTCCTGCCGCAATAACGTTAGCCCTTGCTGTACGCCTTGTTTGCGTGCAGCTTCGTTAAGCGGATTTGTATTTACCGCAAACACTAAATTATTGGCGTTCAGCGTTATGCTGTTTGCTGCTGCGCTTTGACTTTGTTCTTGTGGCAAAGCAGTTTTCGGCTTTTGCTCCGGCTTCTCAATCTCTGTTTTTTGTTCGCTTGGTTTTTCCTGCGGCGCATCTTCAGGTTGTACTTTTTCTTCAGCCGTTTGTTCTGCGCCGGGCGATATAGCTTCTTGTTGCACATGCCGGTTAAACAAAAAATATATTCCGCTGCACGCAATAATCATTATTAAAATTATGAAAATAAATTTCTTTTCGCCGCTGTTATTTTTAAGCAGCCGCTTTTTTAATTCTGCTGCAGAAGCTATGCGTTTTTGCGGGTCGAATGCAGTACAGCCTGCAATTATTTTGCAAAGTTTTGCATTATGAGAACTTCCGGAAAGAATTTCCATAGTTTTTCCCACAGCATAAATATCACTGCGCGCGTCCGTCGTTGTAAAACCATATTGTTCCGGCGGAGCAAAACCAGGCGTGCCTAAAATAACAGTATCATGTTCTTTAGTGCTGCCTTCAGCTTTTGCAGCCCCAAAATCAATCAGCCAAAGGCTGCTGCCCTGCACAATGATATTGCCAGGTTTAATATCGCGGTGCAATATGCCATATCCGTGAAGTACGATCAGTGCCTCGCAAATTTGCAAAGCAATATTACGAACCTGCTCTGCTGTAAATTTTTTGCCTTGTTCAAGCTTTGCCGCTAAATTTTCACCGCTGATAAATTCTTCTATTACATAAGTTTTGCCATACGCTTCCGAACAATAATAAATTTCAGGTATATGCGCGCATTTTATCTGCGCAAGCTTTTTATACGGCAAACCGGTACGTGCAATAATTTTGCGGATATAAACGGCACCAGTAGTGTCTGCCACCAGTTCTGTCCGGCCATTTGCATTTTCTTTCAATACCGATATTCTTTTAAAATTAGTTTCAATAAATTCAGCTGTAATACTCATTTTACTCCAACCATGAATTCGTTGTATAATATTATAGCATAGAATTTTTCAGAGGTGTATTATGGAAAAATCAACCGAAGATTTACAGTCTGAACTTACGCAGGCACAATCATATGATGAATTTTACAATAAAAATACATCCGAAATTAAGTTCCCGTCAGCTGTTAATTATTTAAATTATCTGCTTGATTTAAAAGGCATAACAAATAAAGCCGATTTTGTAAAAAAGACAAACCTTGAAAGGACTTACGTCTATCATATTTTAAACGGAAACAAAAATCCGGGGCGCGACAAACTTATTATTTTGGCACTTGCCGCTCAAGCCAATATTACCGAAACGCAAAACTTGCTAAAATACGCTGGTGAACGGCCGCTTTATGTACGCGACAAACGCGATGGCCTTATTTTTTACGCCATTGAACACGGTAAAGATTTAGATGCTGTAAACATTTTACTTGATGAAAACAATTTGGAAATATTGAAATGATAAAGAAAACGCATTCTCAAAGCCTTATAGTTTTAAGAATGCGTTTTTAGTTTGCGAAAATATAGTGTTAATTATTTAAAATTTTACAATAGATATTTACAATAAATTTAACAGTTTTTATTAATTGCCTTATAAAAACAATCCACCATCACTAATTCGGCAGCTTTTCATTTTACGTTCTGTTACAAAATCCTGCGGCGATAATTTGCCAAACAGCAACGAGCTTGTTTTATCGTGCGCGGCACAATTTATTTTTACCATACCGGCATTATAATTGGCATAACAATACAGGCAGCCGCCGGGACAGGTATTGTAAGCACCTATATCTATGCTGGCGTCGCAACAGCACTCCGGCCGCTGATTTTTATCTTTGCCTGCTTTTAGTTTAAACCCGCCGATATTTTCTATTAACTCCTTATCTATACATGCCGATGCCGTAATGCCAAGCTCCGTAAAATCTGCCGTTTCGGCGCAGGTTTGCAGTTTTAACCCGTACTTGCCCGCAATTTTGGCAAGGCGTGCGGCAAAAGCATAAATTTCTTTATTGCTATAACTAACGGCATCAATTTTTTGCGCGTTGCGTTTTGTATTGCGGTACTCATCCATAAAGCTGATAACACAGCGTTCCGTGCTGCCGCTTAACTCTGCCGCCAACGCTTCAAAGCACTCTAAATGATATTCCATGCTGTACCTGCTGCTGAAAAATATAGGGTCATACCGCCAGATAACACGCTGTCTGCCGGTTTTTGCCGCCAATTCTTTAAATGCAGGCAGCAAAACCTGCTTTTTATCAGGCAGGCCCGGTTCTATGTCTTTTCCGTAGCCGGTTAAAGTAAACTGAAAATAATATGGATACTCCACCAGTTCATCAAAGCGCTTCATCAGCGGCAGCGGATTTTTCGTCCAAAATACAAAAGCATCCACCACTTCCGGCGACAAAGCGACTTTACTTACACTATGCACATTCATGGGGTTGCGCACCAACACATAACCGGCACGCAGGCGGTTATAAAACCACTCTGCATAAAATGCCGGTATGTCTGTTCTGCGGCTTACGCTGATAATCATACTGCATTAAATATGTTTAACCGAATTAAAAATTTCTTTATTGGCTTCAACGGCACTGCTGCCGCCAACAACGCAAATATAGTTACCGCTCAATGTATCGCGCACTACCTGAGCAAGGCTGCGTAAATCATCATTAGTTAAATTAAGTATTTCATCGCGTGTTTTCTGGCGCATTTCCTGCGGCACTCCTTTAATATGGGCAAGCGCTGTCTGAGAAAGACGCATGGAATTTGTTAAAGGCACGTCTGCCGCACTGATGGTACCGATAATATACTTGGTAAGCTCACGTTCAGGCAAATCAAGCTGTTCCAGCCAGCCCGGCAAACCGCGGTAGGCCTCCAGCGATTCGGCAAGTTTCGGGTCGCGGTAAGAGGCAAAATACATGCTGCCGTTGCGGTCAAATACGGCAGATGCGCCGTAAGCACCGCCCTGAATACGTATCTTGGTCCATAAATATTCATAGCGCAAAATCGTTTCCAAAACCTTCATTGAACCGGTAAACTTATGGCCAGCTTTGCGGAAATCGCCGCCGGCTGCAACATACTGAACTTTACCCGGCGTCATAATACCTTCGTTAAGCCCCGGTGCGGCAAGCTGTTTTACGGCACTGCCTGCTGCTTCAGACTGCGGCAGCAAAGCTGCAAATTCTTTTGCCATTGCCAAAACCTGCGCTTTATCTTCTTCTTCGCAGCTGTAAGCAAGCAAATATTTGCTGTTTTCAAAAAATACGCCTAAAAGACTGCTCAATTTTTGCAGTGTTTCACCGGCACGTTCATCAAAATGCTCGGTTAAATCTTTTAAAAATTCATAGTAGGAATAATAATCCTGTTCATTAACCCTTGCCGCCGGAGAATAATACGAATTTAAGCGCGCGCATGCCACGGTCTGCCCACGGCTGAAGAAGTTGCTGTCCCAGTCGCTTTTAACCTCCGCCAGTACTTCACGCAGGCGCTTAACGCTGTCAAAACGGCTTTCAAGCGCAATGGCACGCAGAATATCAAACATATGGGTTAAATTATGTACAAGCGCTTTGGCGGTAACCGTAAATTTAACGGTGTAATCATTTACGCTTTCTGCCGCGGAATAAGCGTGTACCTGAAAGGTTACGCCGCCGGTATATTTAATTCCCAGCGTGGAAAGCTGCTGATAAGTATATTTACCGGCGTCAACCTTGCCCAGCATATCGCTCAGCAGGTAACAATACGGCAGCAGGCTGCCGTCAATGCCGCTCATATCAAAATACCAGTTTAAATAAGCTATTTTGTTTGTAAAGGCAGGCACATACAAAAATTCATTGCTGCCCTCTGTTGTAAGTTCGCCGTCAAGTTTTTCAGCTTCGCGGCGTATATCACTTCTTTCAAGCAAAGGTATGCTTGAAAGAGCCTCCTGGCTGTCGGGCGCTGCCTGGCGTTCATGCAGAATGCGGCAATGCTCAACGGCTTCTTCAATTTCTTTTTCGCTCATGCCAGCTTTTATCTGCTGCATTTTTTCAGAAAGTTCTGCCTGCTCTGCTTCTTCCATGCCTTTTTTAGGCATCAGCGTAAGCAAAACCTTGTGGGTATTATCAAGCAGATAATTTTCAATCAACTGTTCATAATAATTTGTTTTTATGCCTTCGCGCAGCTCTGCCAGCAGTTTATTATAACGCAGTCCGTCTAAAGGGTCACCATCATAAAGCCAGGTATCCATAACGCCAATGCCGTAAATAAGCCCTTTCGGATAAGCGCCGAAATCTGCCTCGCGCAGTTTAAATTCCAGCATGTTAAGGCAGGCTTCCAAAAGTTCTTTATCAAGGCCCTCAATAGTAAGTTTTTGCAGGGTGCGGTAAACAATGCTGATAAATTCATCACGCTTGTCTTCTTCCGAACCGGAAACTTTAACTGCAAAAACAGGCTGGCGCAAACTGCCGGTATATTGCCCGTAAGCATCCGTGCAAATGCCGCTTTCCAGAAGAGCAAGGCGCAGCGGCGCACTGTTGCCCTCCAAAAGCACTGTTTCCAAAAGGCGCAGCGCCAGCGAAGTTTTAGCGTCGCGCGCATCGCCGCACACAATATCAAGTTCATGGTAGGTTTTAGCCGCCAGGTCTTCATCTGCCCCGGCAGGATAAAAGGCTTTTACATCTTTTGTTTTGGCAAACGGCTGCTGTAAGGGAATGGCTGAATTAACGCTGCCACTTTTTTCAAAAGCCGATAAATACTCACCGTCAAGATATTCCAATGTTTTTTCAATATCCATATCGCCGTACAGATAAATAAAGGAGTTTTCCGGGCTGTAATAGGTGCGGTGGAAGTTTTCAAACGCGTCCTGCGTCAGCTGCGGTATTGCTGCCGGATAGCCGCCGGATTCATAGCGGTACGGGCTATCAGGGAACAAAGCACGCATAACTTCGTTTTCGGCAATGGCGTCCGCCGAAGAATATACACCCTTCATTTCGTTGTAAACAACGCCGTTATACGCAAGCTCGCCTTCTTTACCGGCAATTTCGTAGTGCCGGCCTTCCTGCATAAGCGTATAAGGATTTTCATAAATCAGCGGATAAAATACCGCATCCAAATAGACATCCATTAAGTTTTTAAAATCTTTATCATTACGGCTGGCAACCGGATACATTGTTTTATCCGGATATGTCATTGCGTTTAAAAACGTATTCATGGAGCCTTTAACAAGTTCTACAAAAGGCTCTTTTAAATGATATTTGCGCGAACCGCACAGCGAAGAATGTTCCAGAATATGCGGCACGCCGGTATCATCATAAGGCGGTGTGCGGAAACTGATGGAAAACACTTTGTTATCGTCGCTGTTGCCAAGATATAAAAGCCTTGCGCCACTTTTTTCATGTTCCATTAAATATGCTTCGCTCTGTACTTCTTCAACGTATTCAGCATGCTTTACAATAAAGCCGCTGTAAACTTTATTAACTTCAAGTTTCATAAATTTACCTCCAATTTGCAGCACTATTTTTATTTTATCACATCTTTACAATGCAGATGAAAAATCTTAATGCCAACTTGCAAAAATTTTGCAAATTTTATATAATGGCATCATAACAAATCAATTTAATATATTATTGATGTCATAAATAAAGGAGTTGTTATTATGGAACCGGCGCGTTTCAGCCTGCGCATTCACCCAGTTATAATGAAAAAAATGAAAGTAATTGCCGAAAACAACGGCCGCAGCGTCAACAAGGAAATTGAGCAGATTTTAAATGGGTTGTTGACGATTACGAAAACCAAAAAGGCAAAATTAAAATTGACGATTAAAACAAGCAGTTACAAAAATACGCAGAAACCAATTAAGGCTTCTGCGTATTTTTTAATCCATTTTTAAAATTGCCATAAAGGCTTCCTGCGGCAGTTCCACGCTGCCAACCTGTTTCATGCGTTTTTTGCCTTCTTTTTGTTTTTCTAAAAGTTTGCGTTTACGGCTTATATCGCCGCCATAGCATTTTGCCAAAACGTCCTTGCGCAAAGCTCGCACGTTTTCGCGGGCAATAATTTTGTTGCCGATAGCAGCCTGCACAGGTATTTCAAACATCTGGCGCGGAATTAAGCTGCGCAGCTTTTCAACAAGCTGCCTGCCGCGTACCGTGGCTTTTTCACGATGTACAATAGCGCTCAAAGCGTCAACCGGGTCACCGTTCAGCAAAATATCAACCTTCACCAAATCGGAAGCACGGTAACCGGCAAGTTCATAATCAAGAGAAGCATATCCGCGGGTTGCCGATTTCAAGCGGTCAAAATAGTCAAAAATAATTTCGCTCAGCGGCAGCGCATAATGAATCATAACACGGGTTTCGTCAAGATATGTCATGTTTTCGTATTCGCCGCGTTTTTCCTGCGACAGTTCCATAACTGCGCCTACATAATCTTTCGGCACAATAATAGTAGCATTTACATAAGGTTCTTCAACATGGTCTATAACCGTCGGGTCGGGGAAGTTAGACGGGTTGTCAACCAGCTCTACGTCGCCGTTAGTGCGGAACACTTCATAAATTACGTTAGGCGCCGTGGTAATAAGCGCTAAATTATATTCGCGCTCCAAACGTTCTTTAATTACATCCATATGCAAAAGGCCCAAAAAGCCGCAGCGGAAGCCAAAGCCCAACGCAACGGAAGTTTCCGGCTCAAACACCAGCGAAGCATCGTTAAGCTGTAATTTTTCCAGCGCGTCGCGCAGATTGTCGTAATCGGAATTTTCTACCGGATAGAGGCCGCAGTAAACCATCGGCGTGGCCTTGCGGTAACCGGGCAGAGCTTCATCAGCGGGATTGTTTGCGTCGGTAATGGTATCGCCAACGCGCGCGTCCTTAACGTTTTTAATGGCGGCTGCCAAAAAGCCTACCTGCCCGGCATCAAGCTCATCAACAATTACCGGGTTAGGCTTAAACACGCCGACTTCCGTTACTTCAAATTCCGCTCCGGTTGCCATCATGCGTATTTTCATGCCTTTTCTTACGCGGCCGTCTATTACGCGGAAATAAAGCACAACACCTTTATAAGCATCAAATTTGGAATCGAACACCAGTGCTTTTAACGGCTTTTGCGCGTCGCCTTCTGGAGCCGGAATTTTTGCTACAATCGCTTCCAAAACATCTTCTATGCCAATGCCGGTTTTAGCGCTTGTAAGCACGGCTTCGGATGCGTCAATGCCGATAACATCTTCAATCTCATGCTTTACACGTTCAGGGTCTGCACTCGGCAGGTCAATTTTATTAATAACGGGAATAATTTCCAAATCATTATCCAAAGCCAGGTAAACATTGGCAAGAGTCTGCGCTTCAATACCCTGCGTGGCATCAATAACCAGCAGTGCACCTTCGCAGGCAGCCAGCGCGCGCGATACTTCATAAGTAAAATCGACATGGCCCGGAGTATCAATAAAATTAAGCATATACTCCTGCCCGTCGCGTGCCGTATAAATGCTGCGCACAGCCTGCGCTTTAATGGTAATGCCGCGTTCACGCTCCAAATCCATGGAATCAAGAATTTGTTCTTCCATTTCGCGCTTGGTTAATGTGCCGGTATATTCAATCAAACGGTCGGCCAGAGTAGATTTACCATGGTCGATATGGGCAATAATAGAAAAATTGCGTATATGTTGCTGATCCATTGCGTTCTCCTTATAAAAAACTTATCTGACTTATTATTATATCATTTATAGCGCAGTGCCTGCAAGTACATGAACTTTTCGGCGTCCTGTAAAAAATATTGCTGCCGCAAGATTTATAATAAAAAGTCCTTGCGCAGTGCCTTACTTTGTGGTAAAATTACTTGGTAAAGGTAATTGATGGTAGGAGGTGAATTCGTTGCCGAACATTAAATCTTCCATTCGTAGCGTAAAAACTGATGCAGAACGCCGTGCAAAAAATGCACCTGTAAAGGCTGCTATCCGTAACATTGCCCGTAAAGTAGTTGCTTTAACCGAAACCGGTACTCAAGAAGATGCAAAAGCTACTTATGTAACTGCATCCGGTTTAATTGATAAAGCAGCACGTAAAGGTATTATCCACAAAAACGCTGCAAACCGCAGAAAATCCAGACTTGCAAAAAAAGTCAATGCTATGGAGTAATTTCTCCGTATATTAAAGCCTGCAAAAGCTTGCAGGCTTTATTTTTTTACCCTATCCGCGTTTTATAATGCTTTCACCGAACTTATTTTTTAAAAAATCAACGGCCATATTGCGTTTTTTTATTTTTTCGTTTTCGTTAAAATTCAAAACCGGCGCTGCGTCTTCGCTTTCTAAATGCGAAATACTTACGCCAAGTAGCCGCACGCCTTCCGAAAATCTTACCTGCTGCATAAGTTTTAGTGCCAACGCATAAATTTCTTCATCATATGCTACCGGCAGTTCTGATGTTATGCTGCGGGTAATTGTTTTAAAAGAGCTGAATTTAACTTTTAAAGTTACTGTATACCCGATTAATTTGCGTTTTCTTAACCGCCAGCCGGTTTCGCCGCATAAATCGCGCACAGCCTTTTTCAAATCTGCTTCTTCATACAAATCTTTATCATAAGTATGCTCTTTGCCTATTGACTTGGCTTCGGTTTCGTTTACAACCGGCCTGTTATCTATGCCGCATGCCAGATTGTGTACAGCCTGCGCATTAATGCCGAATACTTTTTGCAGAATGCTTATATCAGCAGCAGCGATTTTGCCGATTGTATCAATGCCGTACTGTAAAAGCATTGCTTCTGCCGATTTGCCAATGCCAAAAATTTTACGCACCGGCATAGGCGCAATAAAGGCAGCCGCTGTTTCATGTTTTATTAATACCAATCCGTCCGGTTTGTCCAAATCGGAGGCAAGTTTTGCCAAAAATTTATTGGGTGCAATGCCAACGGAAGCATGCAAGCCTGTTTGCTCGTAAACTTTGTTTTTTACAGCTTTGCCCAATGCCACAACATCAGGGTACAAGCCTTCCATACCAGTAACATCTAAAAATGCCTCATCAACAGAAAGTTGCTCCACCAACGGCGAAAAGCTGCGGAAAATTTCCATTATTCCGTCAGAAATTTCTTTATAACGGCGCATCCTCCCCTGAATGTAAATGCCCTGCGGGCACAAACGCTTGGCCATATGCATCGGCATGGCAGAATGCACGCCAAACTTACGCGCCTCGTAAGAGCATGTAGAAACTACGCCTCTGCCGCTTAAACCGCCTACAATTACCGGCAGCCCCTTCAGGCTCGGATTATCAAGTTGTTCTACCGATGCAAAAAAAGCATCCATATCGACATGCATTATCCAGCGCAGCATTTTATCACTCCACAGTTTTATATAAATATAATAACACATACGTTCGCTTTTTGCCATATTTTTAGCAGTATAAGCACCATTAAATAAAAAAAACAGCATCTCTGCCTGAACTGACAGAAATGCTGCTTTTTTATTTTAGTTTAATGAAAATACAACTTGTACACGTGCGTTTAATTTAATCTTGCCGGGAGAAAGTTTAGTTGCCACGCCATCTTCGGCAAGGTTTGTAGTGCTTCTTAATTTATTGGCGCCATAAGCAACAATAGTACCGCCGTCGAAACTGTTAATATCTGCGCTGAGCATATTGCCAAGTGTACGGCTGCCTGCATTTGCTACAACAGCGGCCTTGTCGCGGGCATTTTCAACAGCCGTTGCAAGCAACTGGCGCTGAATAATATTTTGCGTGCTTAACGCATAAGTTATATTGCTGATATTGGTTGCCCCGGCTTCTACTACGTTATCAATAACCTGAGAAAGTTTATCCAAATCTTTAACCGTTACTTTTATAGAAGAATCAAGAACGTATTTATCGGCAGTGCGCACGCCGTTGCGGTCTACCTTATATTCCTGATAAAGATAATAGCTTGTGTTTTGTAAATCATTATCGGTAATCGCAAGCCCCAAAAGCGCTCTGCGGATTTGCGAAGCAATTTGTGCTTCCTGTGTTCTGGCAGTTTCCGCATCATCTGCACGTACGTTAATGCCAACATCAATATAAGCCATATCCGGCGCAACTTCCTGTTCTGCCATGCCGCTTACGGCAATGGTATTAGGCTCTGCGGCCGCAGCCAGATTTGTACCGGCTACGCTAAATACCAGTAACGCTGCTGCAAGTACCGATGTAAATTTTTTCATACTAACACCTCCATTATTTGCTTACATTATAGAAGCCAAATATGTTTTAATTGTGTTATTTTACGTCTAAATTTACTTTTCCCAATACTTTTGCTGCTTCGCTGTCATCGCATACATTCTTTTGCGGGCTGGCAGCAGCATATTTTTTCAAAAGCATATTAACAATGTTATAATCTACCATGCTGCCCGGGCCATCCATGCATCCTCTGTCGCAAGCCATGCCTTCAAAATATTCACAGTCCAATTTGCCGTCTTCAAGCTGCTTAACTTCGGTTAAACAACGTTCAAGCCCGCTGGCATAATGAGTTTTTAAGTTTTTGCCTTCATCGCCAAGTGCATTAACAACCGCACTTTTTACGCCGCAGGTAACCGGGAAGGAAATGCCGTAAAGCGATGCTTCCGAATTAAACTCGTCCACCTGCATTTTATCCGCTTCAATATCTGCACCGGCAAGCAGGCAGGACATTTCTTCAAAAGTCATGGCATAATCAATGGCATCCAAATTTGCATACGCTTCTGCTTTTTTAGCTATGCACGGTCCAATAAATACCGTTACAGCCTCCGGAATAAGTTCTTTTACATAGCGCCCGCAAGCAACCATGGGCGAAACGGTCTGCGAAATTTTACTTTCTGCAGCAGGAACATGTTTTTTAATCATATTTACAAAAGAAGGGCAGCAGGAACTTGTCATATATTTTTGCTCCGACGGAACTTTTTCCATAAGTTCCTTTGCTTCGCGGCAAGCAGTTAAATCGGCGCCAATGGCAACTTCCTTAACAGCAGCAAAACCTGCCTTCATTAAAGCTGCCACTACCTGCGCAGGAGTAACCTTTAAGCCAAGCTGGCCTACAAAAGAGGGTGCCAGCAAAGCATAAACCTGTTTGCCTGCTTTAATTTCCTTTATAACCTGCACGATGGCACTGCGCTCATCAATAGCGCCAAACGGGCAGGCGCTGCGGCAGGCTCCGCACTGTACGCATTTGTTAAAATCTATTTTTGCTTTTCTGTCGGCACCGGCAGTAATTGCGCCCAAAACGCAGGAACGTTCACACGGGCGGCTTACTTCAATAATAGCGCCAAACGGACAGGATTTCTTACAAATACCACATTCAACACATTTGGTTTTGTCTATATACGCTCTGTTTTGGTAAATGGAAATCGCCTTGCGCGGACATTTATTAATACATTTATGTGCTACACAATGGCGGCAGGCATCAGTAACTAAAAATTTATCAATAGGGCACTGGTCACAAGCTTCAGGCAAAACATCAATAACCGGCAGAGTCCTGTCCAAAGGTTCTGCCAGAGCTTTTTTGCTGGCATCGACAATATTTATACCCGTTTGCAGGCCTAAAGCCATATCAATACGGTTTTTTAAAACGGCACGTTCTTTATGTACGCAACAACGGACACGCGGCGTATCTTCAGTAACCGTGTTATATAAAATGTCATAAACGTGTTCAGGTAAATTTCCGCTCCACGTAAATTTGGCAATGCCGGTTAAAACTGCTCTCCTGAATTTGGTTACTTCTGTTAATTCCATGTTCAGCACCTCAACGATAAAGTAATCTATCATCATTGTAATAGATAAGCAGAATAAAGGCAAATAAAATATCTTGAAGAAGGCTGAAAATAATTTCAATAAAAGAAACAAATAAGGCATACCAGTAGGTATGCCTTATTTGT